>Ga0183011_10793_pt1 | contig 13607 bp, 10 predicted proteins | sample NAcewD2O_March_FD_122322 | JGI IMG/M metagenome (GOLD analysis project Ga0183011, IMG submission 122322) | Mouse cecal microbial communities from Vienna, Austria - N-Acetylneuraminic amended D2O_March | ecosystem: Host-associated > Mammals > Digestive system > Large intestine > Cecum | place... | reverse complement strand
CCATTCGCGCCCCTCTGAGATACTTCGGATCGAATCTGCCTCTCAGCATCTCGGCACTGAACACGCCTCCGATACCCCAATATACAGTCTTGTGCTTTATCGGAAAACGAAACATGAGTTTGAGCATTGGCAGTATATTGCCGTATGACGACGAGAAGACGAATACCGCTCGTGGACGGAATACGAGGTTGAAAACGAATGCAATCGCGATCCTCGACAGCTTGATGAACGAATGTCTGCCGTTATGCGTGTCTATTACCGATACCTTATAGCCGAATTTGCGCAGCTGCGATACGATATTTTTGTTTTTGGTCAGCTCTCCCCCGAACTGTTCGGCCGACCCTACGCCGCCGATCAACACTATACGACTGTTGCCCATAAATTTCCAATTAATCAAATAACGACATGCCGCGGTCGGCTACCTCTTAGGTCTAACGCAGGTTGTACATCACGACGACCGCGCAACTCACGATGACGTAAATATAAAAAACATACTTTCTCAGGTCGATCGTATCCAAACAATATGCGGCCAGTATTACGAATGCAGAGAAAGAGGTGATATGATAGCGTATATCCAGCGACGTACCGGAGCCGAGCAACATGAATATTCCCATAAACAAAAACAGGACGATCGGGTAATACCTGTACTCGAAACGTTTCAATACGCTCAGTGACCCGACGAAAGCGAATATGCCGAAAAGACATTTCAACAGCAGTCCGGAGCTGTAATAAAAGCCGTATTGCCCAAGACGGTTGAAGTTCGGGAACGGGCCGAAGAACGCCGCACTGCCGTGGACTATCCAGCCCACTATACCCGAACCGCCGCTACGCTCCATTCGGGAATCGGCCACAAGGTAGATGTGGGACATCGATATGCCGGCCAACTGGTACATGATATATTCGAGCGATGCCAGAAATATCATACCGGCTATGACCGCCAACAGAAGTATGCGGCTTCTGTTGCGCGACGACGAAACCATACATGTGACGAATGTCAAGCAGAGCATTATACAGATAGCGAAGCGGAAGAAATAGGTCGCGGCGATAAAGAACAGCGCCAGTAAGAGCGAGCCGAAACTTCTCGACGACTTATATCTGTACATATAATATATCGAGCATACGATCAACACGCAGAACAGATTTTCCTTTAATCCTACTGCCGACGAAGCGCAGAAAAACGGGAAAAAGCCGTACAGCGCCGAGGCGAACATGGCCACTCGGTTGCGTATACCGAGTACGATGCACAATTTATATATATATATTGCCGAGACGGTAATCGCCACCGCATTGATTACAAGAAGGAGATTACGCGTGGCATCCATGTCGGAGAATAGTTGATAGATGAAATATACGATGCTCGTATAACCCATATCGTCTATATTGCCTACCGACAGCCTGAGCGAATTTCTGACAAACGCCGGAAAGTCCATATCGCGGAACTGCAATACGAACGCCTCGTATTTGTAGGAGTCGCAACCCTCCGTATCGCCGAACGGGTCGCCCGTATGTGTCCAGAACAGATATCTCAGAACAACCGAGATGAACAGCGTGTATATGAATACCAGCGAATAAAGGCCCTTCCGGCTGTGTATGTGCAGCGAGATCTTCAACCCCATGAAGTACAGCACTCCTATCAGGAAATGCATGAACAGCATATAGTCGGGGATGAACTCCTTGTATCCCATAAGTGCAGCACCGAAAGCCGCCAGCAGGAAGAGTATACCCCAACAATTCAACAACCCGTTGATATTTCTCGAATTTATCATTACATCCGTTTATTTAACCAGTTATTAAGCCAACGATCGTTCAATTCCGACGCATCATACGGCAGGTCTTATCCGCGCCCGGCCTATATAGAAAAGCCTGCAACACAGGCACGACAGGTTCGCAAGAAGCTGCATGCCTATAAGCCATGCCACGCCTATGCCGTCGAAGACTATCAATACGCCGACTCCGCACATATACACTGCGGCCGCAATGACGGCCGAACGGTTCACCTCGTCTACCCTGCCCATAGAACCGAGATAGGGATAGCCCACCATCTCGGAGGGTATGACCACGGCCAACACGATAAGGAACATGTTGAAATATGCGATTATCTGCCCAAGCTCGACTTTCAGGAATAGCGGCAATATGTACGGTGCGACGAAATAGCCGATACCCAGCACAGCGAGGTTGCCTATTATCACTAATCTGACGATCCGGTTGATGACCTCGAATTTCTTTACTCTGAGGAAATAGGGATAAAACACCTGAGACATCAACGGCGACATGAATGCGACATAGGCGAAATACAACTTCTCGGCAGCGGTATATATACCTACGGCATATTCGCCGCAGAACACGCCCAGAAAGAATGTATTGGACATCTGGTAGACGCGCGTAACGAATGTTGCCACGAAAAACGGTGCGCTCTCTTTGAGATAGAACCATACCGTCGACAGCCGCAGCGATACGAACCTTATGCGGTATACACGCCTTGCTACGATCATCGACGCCAACCCTCCGAGGAGCTCCTGCAACAGGAAAAAGACCGCCACCCAGATATAGTCATCCTGCGATTTCACCACGAAGAAAATCGGCAGTATGCACAGCGACTTTACCACCACCGTTATCCGGGTCACATATTTCAGGTTCTCCATCGAACGGAACAGCCAGCCCAACGAGAGACATATGCCCGGGATACGCAGGAATACCAGAATATACAGCAGCCAGTATTCGCGGAGCATCGGCACCATAAATACCAACGGAACATAGACGGCCGCAAGCACCGCGAAAATAAGGAACTTGCTGCATAATATAGCCGACACTATCTCCGACATTTTCTGCCGGTCCTCACGATTGGCAACTATATGGCGGACATTCGACAGGTCGAATCCGAATTCGTTGACTACCTGAAAATAGAACGCCACCGACAATGCAAAATTTACACGACCGTAGTTATCGGCACCTATCGTATTGAGCAGAAACGGCATCAATAATATAGGTATGATATGGCTGAATCCGTATAACAGAAACAGATTGTAAATATTGCCGAACAGACGCGAACCGAATATTTGTTTCGGACTATACATAAAACATCGTTTAACACCTGCCTCGCCTCGCACCGCCGCAACCGGCAGCGTTTACGGCAGCCGGATATCGCTACGCAGCGACAAAGCCGCCGCGACGATACGGCTTGATGATCCTGCCCGACATCGGGCAGGACGCACAGCCCGGCTATCGGACTGCATCCCGGGCTGAAAAGCACGCGACAGCCCCGCGCTCAGTGCGTCAGAGCTGCTACCCTATTTTATAATAATCGAATCCGGCATTCTCCGCCTCATGCCGGTCGTATATGTTGCGCCCGTCGAAAACCGCCTTGCGCTTCATCACTCTGGCCAAAACCGGCCACGAAGGCATGCGCAGCTCTTTCCACTCGGTAACGAGCAGCAGCGCATCGGCATCGACCGCAGCCTCGTACATGTCGCCGCAGTATACGAGCATATCCCCGAAGCGCCGGCGGCACTCGTCCATGGCGATCGGGTCGTAGACCTTGATGCGGCATCCGGCGGCGGCGAGCCGTTCGATGAGCACCAGCGACGGCGCCTCGCGCATATCGTCGGTCTCGGGCTTGAACGACAAGCCCCACATGGCTATCGTCCTCCCCTGCAAGTCGTTGTCATAATATGTGCTCAACTTATCGAACAGTATCGATTTCTGAGACTCGTTGACCTCGTCCACAGCCTGCAAGACACGCATCCGATATCCGTTGTCCTCGGCGATCTTTATCAGAGCCTTGACATCCTTGGGAAAGCACGAACCTCCGTATCCGCATCCGGGATATAGGAATTTTCGGCCGATCCTCGTATCCGCCCCCATGCCCTTGCGCACCATATTTACATCGGCACCCACCCTCTCGCACAGATTGGCTATATCGTTCATGAACGATATGCGCGTGGCGAGCATGGCATTGGCGGCATATTTAGTCATCTCGGCCGACGGAATATCCATGAAGTAGCAACGGAAGTCGTTTACCAGAAAAGGTCTGTACAGGCGCGTCATGACACCCTTGGCCCGCTCGCTCTCGACGCCTATCACGATCCTGTCAGGCGACATGAAATCCTTGATCGCCGTGCCCTCTTTAAGAAACTCGGGGTTGGATACCACATCGAACCCGATGTCGGCACCCCGTTTTTCCAGCTCCGCCTTTACGATGCTCCCGACACGGTGCGTCGTCCCGACCGGAACGGTCGACTTCATTACCAGAAGCGTATAGCGGTTGATGCTGCGGCCGAAGGTCTCGGCAACGGCGAATACATGTCTCAGATCGGCCGAACCGTCCTCGGACGAGGGCGTGCCCACGGCCGAGAATACCACGTCGACACGGTCGATGCAGCTCGCCAGCTCCGTTGTGAAGTGGAGGCGTCCGGCCGCGACGTTGCGCCTGACCATGCTCTCCAAGCCCGGTTCGTAAATCGGGATCTCACCGCGCTGCAACCGCCCGATCTTCGAGGCGTCCGTATCCACGCACGTCACGTCGATGCCCATCTCCGAGAAACATGTTCCCGAGACAAGCCCCACGTATCCGCTACCGACAATGGCAATATTCATTATTTCTGATTACTCTCGAAACCTCACTCTGCGAAGATAGTCGTCAGTTGCGATATCATCCTCGCACCGTCCCGATCTATTTGCAGATGCCGCAGAAATCGAGTATTATCTTGTCGTCGCGGCGAGGCAGCGTCTTGAACGGGTCGTGCGCGACCATGAACACCACGATGTCAGCCCTATCGTATGCCTCGCGATAATCGGTCAGCTTGAACACGTTGTGCTCGGCGACATTAGGCTCGACCACGAGTATGTCGGCATTGCTGCCCGACTGCATGACCTTGGTGGTTATATACTTTGCCGGCGACTCGCGCAAGTCGTCGATATTGGGCTTGAACGCCAGACCCATCATCGCCACCGTCGGACGGCGATGGTTTTCCAGCTCGAATTTCAGCATCGCATTCTGGATGCGCTCGGCACACCAGAAGGCCTTGTAGTTGTTGATCTCGCGTGCCTTGGCGATAATCTGCGACTCGATCGGGAAGTCGGCCGTGATGAAGTAGGGGTCGACCGCGATGCAGTGGCCGCCCACGCCGCAGCCCGGTTGCAGGATGTTGACTCTGGGGTGCTTGTTGGCCAGCGAGATAAGCTCCCAGACGTTTATGCCGGCCTTGTCGCAGATGATCGACAGCTCGTTGGCGAAGGCTATCTGTACGTCGCGCGACGAGTTCTCGGTCAGCTTGCACATCTCGGCCGTGCGGGCGTTGGTCTTATGCAGCTTGCCCTGCACGAACTGCGAGTAAAACTCGACCGCCTTTTCGGTCGACTCGGGGTTCAGACCGCCGATAACGCGATCGTTGTGGACCAACTCGTAAATCACGTTTCCGGGCAGCACACGCTCCGGACAGTAAGCTATATATATCTTTCCCTCCAACTCGGGACGCTCGGCGAATATGATCTTGGCCATAGCCTCGGTCGTTCCGATCGGCGATGTCGACTCGATGACATACAGGTCGCCCTCTTTGAGCAGCGGCAGCACGGCACGCGTGGCGGCCTCGACATACGACACGTCGGGCTCATGATTGCCCTTGAACGGAGTAGGCACCACCATGAAGTAGGCATCGCTTGTTTCGGGTACGGTCGACGCATGCAGCCTGCCGTCGGCAACCACCTCGCGCAGCATCTCCTCCATGCCCGGCTCGATGATATGCAGCTTGCCGGCATTGGTCATCTCGACCACCTTGGCATTGATATCCACTCCTGTTATTTGCACGCCATGCTTGGCTGCGATAATCGCGGTAGGCAAACCGATGTAGCCCAACCCCATAAAACATGCTTTCATACAAAAATCTATTTTTATATTTTTTAGCCAGTTACATTACATTCTGTCCATTGCTTTCCTCAGCAGCAGGAAAAATCCCTTGCGCTCGAAGTGTGTCATGCGGCCTGCTGCCGTCAGCGCTCTGTACAGTGGCGCATTACGGCGTTTGGCAGCCGCGACGGCCGGATAGAGGAATATCGTAAAGAGCGATCCGAACAGAATAACGACATAGAGCTGTACGTCGAGCGAACACCCCATAGACACACTCGCCCACCATACCGCCACCACGGTCAGATTGAGCAGGATTATCGAAAATGTAGTACCCACATGCGAGAATCCCAGATCGATGAACATGTGATGCAGATGCGTCTTATCGGGATGAAACGGCGACCGCCCCTGCAACATTCGCGTAACCATTACGCGCAGCGTATCGAACACCGGCACGCACAGCACTGCCAGCGTGAACGCCACGGCCGACATTCCCGCGTGGCTCTGGTCCCAGAACTGCGCCACGGGCGAGCCGACGCCCAGCACTCTCACGACGAATATGCTCATTACCGCGCCCATGACCAGCGTGCCGCCGTCGCCGATGAACATCTTGGAGCGTTCGCCGAACACGTTGTGCATGAAGAACGGTATCAGGGCGCCGATCAAAGCCATCGACAGAATGAACATCATCATGTCGCCCGCCTTGAAAAATACCGCCGAGAATATCGCGCAGGCCGTTATGCAGAAGCCAGACGACAAGCCGTCGACGCCGTCGATAAGGTTCATGGCATTGATAATGCCGACGCATGCGAACACGGTCAGAGGCACGGCCACCCAGTCGGGCAGCACCGACACGCCCCACAAACCGTGAAGGTCGTCGAGCCGGAAGCCGCCGACGAAGATCAATGCGCAGACCGACATTATCTCGATTAGGAAGCGCAGACGCGGCGTCAGTTCGAGTATATCGTCCATCGTTCCGGTATAGAGCATAACCATCATCACGGCGATGATAAGCACTATCGTGTCATTGAAGACGGTCTCCGGAAATACCGCCGTACACGATATTCCCAGCACGGCACCGAACATTACCGCTACGCCTCCGAGGATCGGGATCGGCTCTTTCTGCAATTTTCTCGCATCCGGATTATCGACTATCATCTTCATGGCAGCTATGCGCACCAACCTCGGATGCACCCAGCCCACCGCCAGCAACGCCACCACGAGCGGAACGATAATAAACAGAGACGGATTTGTCATAAACTATAAATTTTAGGCTCGATCCATAATGGAACCGGTCAAGCGGTATTACATTAATAGCAAAAAACTTATGCGGATCAACCGCAAATGCGGTATCATACTTGATACAAGCGCCGAATTTGGGTATAACCTCACGTAACGATTAAAGAACTCGAATTAACCGCATTGATAATATATCTGCACTATACCGGGGCTTCAAGTCAAATACAACGACTTGATATTCAACACAATACGCAAATATACATATATAAAGAAACCGGTCTGCCTCCTTATTTCACACACATGGCCGACCGGCACAAAAATATGTATATTTTTTATTTTTTGCAAACTTGCGACATTAAAATTCCCCCACCCTAAAAATATTGAAAATCATACCCTTAGTTGCACGATGTTTGCCTGCGCAAAATTGCTCCGCAAACCACTGCCACCCGACATTTCAGCACTACGTACGACCACATAACCGACTCAATTACAACCGTTAGCTTCTACATATCCGGATATCTCACACCGCCCGCCCTACGACATAAATCATATACAGAGCCCGACCGCCACTCCGTGCTGTTCTGCTCTGTTTCATCCCAGCCGACCCGCCACACCCGACATATACTGCCGGCCGCCAGTCGGTACTGCAATGCTCTGTTCTGCCATACTCCGTTCAATTCCATTCCGGCCGGCCAGCCCCCCCCCAATCTATCCGACCTACCATGCCGGCCACCAGTCGGTACCGCAATGTCCAGTTCTGTGCTGCCCGTTCAGTTCCGTTCCGGCTTGCACCCTCTTACCGACCGACTGCCCATGGCCGTGCCGTTCTATTCTGCTCTATTTCATCTCGGCATGCCCGATCCGCCAGACCACACCAGACCATACCAAACCTACCCGACCTACCCTGCCGGCCGCCAGTCTGTACCGCACTGTCATGTTCTGCGCTGCCCGTTCAACCCCGTTCCGGCTTGCACCCTCTTACCGACCGACTGCCCATGGCCGTGCCATTCTATTCTGCTATGCTTCATTCCGGCATGCCCGCCCCCAATCTACCCGACCTACCCAGCCGGCCGCCAGTAGGTGCTGCAATGCTCTGTTCATCCAGACTCCGTTCAATTCCGTTACGGCTTGCTCGCGTAACGACTGAATGCCGCAAGCCCGTGTCTCTATTCTGCTATGTTTCATTCCGGCCCGTACTGCCCTACTCTGCTACCAACACACACTGCACCGAAGCCGATCGATTTGGTTCATCTATTACAACCAAAAAAAACATGCACAGCACATCAGCCCCCTCTGCTACGCGCGACACCCAATTAAGCAGCCCACGGATGCGGCAGGAAAACATTTCCCAACCGAATATCCCACTCCTCACGATACTCAAATATACATCTCTCGTATACGACCGCGCAGCACTGGCTATCGTTCCGCTCCGCCCGTCGGCTGCAAGACTGCTGCACGCGCTATCGGTCGAGATTCAGAAGATACCCTCCCACTATACGGCCGCAATAGGATCGTTATGCGCTGAGCCGCATATCAAAACCGGCTGGTAGTACCGGACATAATGAAAACTTATCAATAGATACATCGGAATAATCCAATGCTTATGTCGGAACACCGGACAGCTGCTCGCCGCATCTTTATAAGCGAATTTTATCAACTCGTCCACAGGCATAACTTACAACTATGCCAGTCATGTATCCCAACCACGGAACCGACAAACACCAAAAACAGCGTATCATCAAGTGTTACAATCGGATAACATACGTATCCGGACAGGCAACGATTCGCGTATCGCCCCAAAACCATATAGACAAAATCTATCGCAATATCAAATCGCATAAGACAAAAACAACCCGAAAATCATGCCGCCCCTCTGGACAAACACAGCCTATAACGGTAAGGCAGCATTTCTCCGCCCAAACGCATTTTCATTAAGCCGACAGCTGAGATGAAACCTATTCGAGCTATTGACAGACGCCGAAAAGATCGAAAGAATTGCAATGTTTTCGCTGAACCGACCGCCGTAACGAGGGCGTTCGCAATATGCCGATACACAGAAAAGGTATCCGGCAGGACACGTTTTGGCTAAGTCGAACCCACAGCCTAACTTTCACGTAGCATACTGTTACAAGGAAAATTTTCCAGACAAACAACGGTTTCAACAGGCTGCCCGCAAACCGACTTGCCCGGACTATAACAAAGCACAGAAAAGGTATCCGGTCGGAGAGGTTTTCATTAAGCCTGCCGCATAGTAGAGATTGCTCCGGCAAAGACCATACGCAGAACCGGGCGATAGAATTTCGGACGAGTATTGCGAACTGACATATAATTCCACGAGCGACGCAGACAAAAACAATGAACGGCATAGCAACGATAACGACGCGATCACAACGACCCTTCCCGAAATACCCCGCAGAGACTCCGCCGAAGCGGAAACGACAAAAGAAAGTCGGAATCGGATTGACAGAAACCCGATCCCGACAACGGCGAAATCATATATCGACAACTTTCGGACAGACTTGTTATCGTAAGGAATACGACTACTATATGTCGAATTTCGCCGCCTCAACCACGTCCTGCCGACCTACTCTCTGAGCGAGATTCCTAACGCCGGCGCGGACGTTAATGACGGTCATGCCGTCCTCGATTCAACGATGGTTGTTATATCTATTATTAACTCAAAAAAATTGTTACACTACAACATGAAATATCCCTCACCGAAATACTCCTCGCCGGAAATAGTCACGGTATAGCTTCCCGACTGCATCGGCATCGACAGATATGCCACGTCGATAAACTCGGTGTCGTATGTCTGCGCTGCGACCGTATAACCCATTTCATTCGTGACGACCACCGTCACTACGCCTATATAGACATTGAACATGAACTCTATCTGCTCTGCCGACATATCGTAGACCGCCTCGACGCATCTCTCATCCATGCTGCGCGGACGGCCGCCGCCGAATCCGCCGCCGCCCGGCGTCTTATTTCCGCCTATCGTAATATCGACCAGACTGTCGCCGCCATTGCTGCCGCCGTTGCTGCCGCCATTGCCGCTTCCCGAACCTGTTCCGCTGCTACCGGTACCGCTTCCGGTCGGGGGAGGATCTCCGGCCAAGACATACTGACCGGCAAAACATACTGCCGATAATAGCAATAATATTGTAAAAAGTCGCTTCATAAAAACTCCGACATTAATTAACGAATTATACATTCCCGAAAACAAAAGTAGCAATCAAATCCTCCGAATGCAAATATATCGACGACAAATGAATATCATATTCGGAATACTTAAAATACTATATTTCAACGCAATGATATATTTTGATATATCATATGCATGGTCTACCGAGCTAATATCCTAATAATCGTGGCATTCTACGGCGATTATTTTTAGCAGGCACCGCACGATGTGATACGATTTCGGGCAAAATCCTCGACCATTCTGGCGAAATGGCTCTGAATAGAGCAATCTTCGTCGGACAGCATCAGCTTTTTTCGCAAGACCGAACGTTTGTTATACATGTATTTGGTCGTATTGTCATATATCATACACAATACTTCGACCGAACATCCGGCACATATCAGACAATAAAGGTCGATATCGTCGTCCGTCAGATCGGGGTAACGGCCGCTGACATAATCCAAAATTCCGGCACACTCGGTTTCGAGCAGATTCCGGCAGACGGCTATCGCACCATGACGATCGTCGCCCTTGACATAGCGTTTGAACTCCGCTGCGAACTTCTCGGGATTGTCCCGATACTCTCCTGCTATTTTCAGAATCTCCTTCAACGTTACGGCACGTTCATCCACAACCGTGCGCATGAGTGAATTTTTGTGCAGCAGCAGCTCGTTGGTTCGACCGAGATTGTCGTTATGCTCTTCTATATCTGCAACGACCCTACCGAGCGACTTTACCCGTCGGCCTCTGCGATACAACAAGTAGACAGATAAAGCCAGAAGCGACAGAACGATACCTAAGATAACCGAATAGACCGCTATCGCAACGTCGTACTTGCTTTGCAGATCGTTTTTCGCTCTATCGAGTCTCCGCAATCCGGAATCGCAATCAAGGTTCTGCATATAAAGCATCCTATTAATTTGAAACAACGAATCCCTCAATGAATTAGCTGTATCGAAATAATATGCGAACTCCTCTATATTACGATCGGCATAAGCTATTTTGGACATAATATAGTGCCAGCCGAGTTGCCTGTTGAGTCCGACATCCTTATACGGATATCTCTCGATAAACATACGGGCACTGTCGACTTTATTCATATTCAAATACATATGTCCCAGCGCAAAACAATGATCGGCAGGCGGTTCCGCTATTCCGTATTTCCTGTAATCGGAGTACAGCATCTCCAAGGCCGCCCAAGGTGTATCGAGTTTGGCATTGAGTACGTTCGCATGACACAGCGTCATATCGAGCAACATCGTAGTATCCCCCTGCCTCTCCGCGAGAGCACGGCCACGGCCAATATACTCGATGACATTATTCAGGTCGTTCTTTGTCGAATAGTTGCGGATAAGCGATATGTATGCCCAAGACATACCTCGTTCGGCTCCGGCTCTCGTAAAACAGTCGAGTGCCTGCTCGTATGTCGCGATCGCCTCGTCGATATTGCACTGCCAGTCGTAAAGCGCTCCCATACGGAAGTATATCAAACCCCGCAAATAGTCGTCGTCGACAGCGTGTACATAATTTTTCGCCTCGACATAAGCCCTGGCCGCAGCATAAAAGTCATCGGCATTTTCATATACGCAGCCAAGATAATAATATGCTTTCGCACTGTTGGCATCGTCGCCCACTCTGTCGTAATACTCTACGGCATAGGATATAAGCGAATCGCTCTTGATATCGATGTGGTTTTTATCGAGCGCCTGCGAGTAGAGAAGCGAATACTTCGCCCGGTCGGCATCGGTATCCAATTCGGCGGCATCGAGACTGCGCAATATGATCAACGCGCTGTCGGGATATTGGTTCATCATTCGTTCGGCACTGTCGAGAGAGGCATTGCGGCCGCCGCCCGAACACGACACGCTCGCGAGCAGAGTGATTCCAGCTATGGCAGCACTGGCAATTATATTCTTCATACGCATTAGTTTAACGGTTAGTTAGTTGGCAGGCACACGAAACATTGAAAGCGCATACGCGTGGCCGTTTTCTCTCGACACGTCATGCACTTGCTCACGCATCTCGGCCCGCCTCGGCAAAGTCCGGGCAATCATGCTTCTGCGCCGGCCTTGGCTAAAACACTGGATTATGCTGAGGCTAAGCTTCTTCGGCTAAGTCAAAGGTACGAAAATTATGGCTGCGAAACAAATATTATCGAGATTTCATATAGCAGAGCTCTCTTGGAATGAATAGAAAGCGCATATAGTACGATCGACATGCAAAGACAATGCAGCCGGATACAAAGATTGTCCTTTACTCTGAGTGCGATTCCGAAATAGCGTTAAAGACGCATGATCTCGCATGTACGGAGTGCATGCTGTGAAGACTTGGGCAGTGCGGACATGGCATGCAACCCGAAGCGGAATCGTTTTTTCAGAGTCGGAGGGAGGGGGGGGGATGTTGGGTGGCCGAGTGAGTAGGGGCAAATAGAACATTACAAGCCGAGCTACGCAGATAGCGACATGACTGGCAACGGCGGTGCGGCTGGAACCGGGTAGACAGACGGCAGAGAATTTATGTGAAGAGAGCAGACAAGTCAAGAGCGCATAGCTAATACAAAATGGCGGCACGGAGTATATGTAGCAGTGATCCTGAGAGTGTGCGAGCGGCCGGATAGAGGCATTGCCTCAGGGGCAGGATGCAGGCAATATATATTATATATAGGTATAAGTGGCCCAGAATGTCCGCGTATATATCGACGCCTAAGCAATAGTCCAAATCCATAGCAGCTTAGATTGGCTTTTATTAAACAATGCTCCGACTTGGCATTTCCAGCTCACATGCGATTTGCGAAAGATGAACGAAATATTCCGGCCGTGTGCCTTACACGTTTCGGCATAACCAGAACCGAGGTGGAGACTCGGCCGCGAATTAATGGGAGGTATCTTATGGGCATCATATCTGTGCGGCAAAACTGCCATAGTATATGCCGCTTACAAGGGGAGGGGAGCAGACGTACCCGGAAGAAATATCCGGATGCCGGCACCGGTAGATCATCCCACACACAAAAAAAGGTATCCGTACAACTCGGGGACCCTTTGCGAGCTGCTCAACGAGAACGTTTCATATCGGGCGCTGAATACGCTATTCGCCAATGAAAAAATTGCTGCTTACAAAGGAGGAGAGAGGATGGGCGCGGCGAGTGACTAAATGGATGTGCCTTATCAGCATCATATCCACGCGACACAACAGACATCATATGTGACGATTACAAGGGAGTAGGTAGCGGAGGAGAGAGACGGAGGACAGAGGACGGAGGACGGAGGACAGAGAGACAGAGAGACAGAGGACAGAGAGACAGAGAGACGGAGAGACGGAGAGGCGGAGAGACGGAGAGACAGAGAG
>Ga0183011_10784_pt1 | contig 13707 bp, 10 predicted proteins | sample NAcewD2O_March_FD_122322 | JGI IMG/M metagenome (GOLD analysis project Ga0183011, IMG submission 122322) | Mouse cecal microbial communities from Vienna, Austria - N-Acetylneuraminic amended D2O_March | ecosystem: Host-associated > Mammals > Digestive system > Large intestine > Cecum | place... | reverse complement strand
CGACAAAGGCACAAAAAGCCTGCTCCTGCTCTTTCTTCTGACACTCTTTGCGGGCGGCGGGGCGTTCTATTATTTCAAGTACATCAAGCCAAAGGACACCGCAAAGGGCAGCCCGGACTTTTCCGATTTTGACTTTGACGAGGACGAAGAAACAGACTATGAGGACGACACCGATTATGACAGCTACGGGGACGATACCGGGGACGCAGAGGACACCGAAGCGGAGGAAGAAACAGGGCTTGAAGATGATACGGAGGGCGGCGTATGACGTGGTTCACAGACAGCCCCTATGAAAAGATGATGACACAGAAACCGGGACACGGGCGGCATGGGGACAGCAAGCCGCCCGTTCCCCGTTCCCCGGCTTGTACTGGCTGCCCTTACAACAAGGGGCTAGCCCCTTGTATTGGGTACTGTATCAAGAATTTGCAGGCAAAGAAAAGCACCAAGCCGGAACACTGAAAGGAGATATTTTATGCAGTTAGTAATCGCTGAAAAACCGAGCGTTGCAATGTCAATCGCCGCCGTAATCGGCGCAGGCGAAAGAAAAGACGGCTACATGGAGGGCGGCGGCTACCTTGTTAGTTGGTGTGTGGGACACCTTGCGGGACTGGCAGACGCTACCCATTACGGGGACTATAAAAAATGGCGTTATGAAGATTTACCAATCCTGCCCCGGACGTGGGAAACCGTCATATCCCCGGATAAGGAAGAACAGTTTGAAACCTTAAAAAACCTCATGCACAGAAAAGACGTGGAAACCCTTATATGCGCCACGGACGCAGGGCGTGAGGGGGAGCTGATTTTCCGCTTTGTCTATGAGAAAGCCGGGTGTGAAAAGCCGTTCTACCGCCTATGGATCAGCAGCATGGAGGAAAGCGCAATCAGAAAGGGCTTTGAGGATTTGCGGGACGGACACGACTACGACCCGCTGTATCACTCCGCACTCTGCCGGGCAAAGGCTGACTGGCTTATCGGTATCAATGCGACCCGCCTTTTCTCCGTCCTCTACAACCACACCTTGAACGTGGGGCGGGTACAGACACCGACCCTCTCCCTGCTTGTGGAACGGGACAACGCCATAGCGGATTTTCAGAAGAAAAAATATTATGTGGTACATATCGGCAACGGCACTTTTGAAGCGGCAAGCCCGCCTTATACAGAGAAAGCCGAAGCCGAAAAACTCCGCAATGATTGTGACGGGAAAACCGCCGTCTGCACTTCCCTTGTCCGGGAGGAAAAGACCGAGAACCCGCCCCGCCTTTACGACTTAACGACCTTGCAGCGGGAAGCAAACAGGCTTTACGGCTACACCGCCAAACAGACCCTTGACTACACCCAATCGCTCTATGAAAAGAAGCTATGCACCTATCCCCGGACGGACAGCCAATATCTCACGGACGCTATGCTCCCCACCGCTGAAAATATCGTGTCCGGGCTTTTTAACACACTGGACTTTGCAAAAGGCGTTGACCTTGCCCCGGACTACTCCCGGATATTAAACAGCAAAAAAGTGACCGACCACCACGCCATAATCCCCACCGCCGAAGCGGTAAAGACGGACAAGGGCAGCCTGCCGGAAAGTGAAAGAAATATCCTGCTCCTGCTCTCCATGAAACTGTTATCCGCAACGGCGCAGCCCCACCGATACGAAGCCGTGACCGCTTCTTTCTCCTGCGGCGGCGTGACCTTTACGGCAAAGGGAAAGACCGTCAAATGTGAGGGCTTTAAGGAACTGGAACGCCGCTTCCGTGCCACCTTAAAAGCCAAGCCGGAGGACAGGAACGCCACGAAAGAAAGCCCCCTGCCGGAGCTGAACGAGGGACAGGAAATCACGGCAAAGGCAGCCATGACGGAGCATGACACAACGCCCCCGAAAGCCTATACAGAAGATACCCTGTTGTCCGCAATGGAACGGGCAGGAAGCGGGGACATTACAGAGGACGCAGAGCGAAAAGGCTTAGGCACTCCCGCCACCCGTGCGGCGGTACTGGAAAAACTTGTGCAGGCGGGATTTGTGGAACGGAAGAAAAAGCAGCTTATCCCCACCAAAGACGGCAAGAACCTTGTCGCCGTCCTGCCCGACACCCTCACAAGCCCGAAGCTGACCGCCGAATGGGAAAACGCCTTGACGGAGATCGCAAAAGGGGAAGCCGACCCGGACAGCTTCATGCGTGGCATTGAAGCAATGGCGGCGGGGCTTGTGAAAGAATATGCCGCCGTCCCGGAGGAAAAGAAAAAGCTGTTTGCGCCGGAGCGAAAGGAAATCGGCAAATGCCCCCGCTGCGGCTCTCCCGTCTATGAGGGACAGAAGAATTTTTATTGCAGCAGCCGGGACTGTCAATTTTCCATGTGGAAGAATGACCGCTTTTTTACGGGCAAGAAAAAGGAGCTGACCGCCGCCATTGCCGCCGCTTTACTTAGCAAAGGCAGGGCAGCCATGAAAGGCTTGTATTCCGAAAAAACGGGCAAGACCTATGACGCTGACGTGCTGCTTGCGGACACGGGCGGCAAGTACGTTAATTACAAAATCGAGTTAAAGCAGACCAAGAAGCCAAAACCCAAGAAGTAACCCACAGAAGAATAGCAAGCATAGGGATTGAGTACCCAATCCCGTAAAATCCCACTTTCCCACCCTGCGGGACTTGTGGGATTTTTGCTTGTTGGGAAGTGTCCCAAACCCTCTGAAAAAAATAAAAAACCGAAAGGAGCTATTGCGTATGAAAGATGATTTTTCCGTGCTGATACAGAACCGCACAGAGTTTGAAAAGGGCAATCCGGCGACCGTGTTCCTCTCCCTGCCCGCCACAAAAGAAGAACTCCACGAAGCCATGAAAGCACTGAACATTACCGCCGAAAACCCGCAGGATTTTTTCTTGAACGGCTATTCCACCGCCGACAACAGACGGATTGAGATACCCTTTGACTGGATAAGGGACGGCGACTTTGACAAAATAAATTATCTTGCTTCCCGACTGGAAGAAATGACCCCGGAGCAGCTTGAAAAACTGGACGCAGTAATGCACAGCGATTTCAAGCCGGAAAGCCTTGACAGGCTGATAGACCACACCTATAACACAGATTTTTATTCCTACGTTCCGGGGATTTTGAGCTATAAGGAATTGGGCGGCTATTTCCTCAATGACAGCGGCAAAGTGCAAATGCCGGAGGAATGGAAAGCCGGGATTGACAAAGAGGATTTCGGCTTTAACGCCGCACTCCATGAGGACGGGAAGCTGACCGATTACGGCTATATCGCAAGAAGCGGGACGGACTGGAAAGAGGTTTACGCCGGGCAGGAAACGCCGGAGAAATACCGCATAATGAGTTATCCCGAAGCAGGGCGCACTGACCCGGCACAGGAGGAAAAGGAAGCCAACCCGGAAGCAGGCGCAGCCCCGCAGGACATAGCCGCCGCCAACCCCTCACGCCCCATTGAATTAACGGCGCAGAAGCCCGCCGAGAAGATGAAAGAGATTACGGACAGACTGGAACAGGGCATACAGGATTTATTCGAGAGCGACCGCTTCAAAGAGTATTTGCAGGTAATGTCAAAGTTCCACAATTACAGCTTTAACAACACCCTCTTAATCGCCATGCAGAAGCCGGACGCAACCTTGATAGCAGGCTACAACTCATGGAAAAACCTGTTCGGGCGGCAGGTGTCACGGGGCGCAAAGGGTATCAAAGTGATTGCCCCGTCCCCGTACAAAGTGAAAAAGGAAGTTGACAAAATCGACCCCAAGACCCAAAAGCCCATGACCGACAAGAACGGGAAGCCCGTCAAGGAGGAAACAGAAGTAACCGTCCCGGCGTTCAAGGTTGTTTCCGTCTTTGACGTGTCCCAGACCGAGGGAAAGGAGCTTCCCACTATCGGCGTTGACGAGCTGACCGGGGACGTGGCACAGTACGCCGATTTCTTCAAGGCAACCGAGCAGGCAAGCCCCGCCCCTGTTGGCTTTGAAAAGATAAAAAGCGGCGCAAAGGGCTACTACTCACAGACCGAAAAACGCATTGCCATTAACGAGGGCATGAGCGAATTGCAGAACCTTAAAACGCTGATACATGAGATTGCACACGCCAAGCTGCACGACATAGACCTTAACGCACCCGCAGAAGAACAGGCAGACCGACCAGACCGCCGCACCCGTGAGGTACAGGCTGAAAGCATTGCCTACGCCGTGTGCCAACACTACGGGCTTGACACTTCCGACTACTCCTTTTCCTATGTGGCAACATGGAGCAGCGGGCGGGAATTATCCGAACTGAAAGCGTCCCTTGAAACGATACGCAGCACCGCTTCCGAGCTGATTAAGGACATAGATAAAAACTTTGCGGAGCTGACAAAGGATAAGGAGCAGACGCAGGCACAGGAAGCGCAGGCAGAAGAACCCACGCCGGAGCAACCACAGCCGGAGCAGGACACACCGCAGGAAGAAACAACAGAACCCACGGCAGAGCCGCCACAGGAGGAAAAAGCAGGCGCAGACGAACCCGCCGCCGACACCACGAAAGCGGAAAAGGCAGCCACGGAAGAACCCGCAAAAGAGGACGCACAGACGGAGCAAACCGAAGATAATTTCCCCACCCCCGACCCCAACGCAGAGCCGGTTGTAACAATCCTTTGGAGCGAACACAGCCGCTTCCATGACGGCGAAACCATGAGCCTTTCCGAAGCAAACGCCCTTATCGGAAGCCTAGACGAAGCCACCGTTTCCGAGGACGGCTACTATAAAACCAAGTTCCGCATTGACTTTGTAATGGACGGGCAGCCGGACAATTACATAGGACGGCAGGACTTAGGGGACGGGGACGGCACACTCATAGACCATATCGAAAGCTACCATGCCTATTATGAGAATAACGAGCAATGGGATAACCACGTTTTAAAATACGGCGGCACGGAAGCACTGGAAGCGGACAAAGCACAGCGGGAAATGCTCTTACATGAGTTTGTCCCCTATCTGAAACTGCACAATAACCTCTCCAAAATGGAGCAGGCTGCAACAAAGGCACTGGAAGAAAACAGCGGCATGACCGCCACCGAAACCGCCTACCACACCGCCATGAAAGAGTATGTTTCCAAATGCCGGGCAATGGTAAACAGCGGGGATTACAGCCTGCCGCCCGTCCCACAGCTTAAAGACTTTGACACGGAGCTTGAAGCCTACAAGGAACACGTCAAGGAGGAAATCGCACAGGAAGCCGCCGCCGCAGGAATGACCGTTGAGGAATACGCCGAGGGCGGCTACGAAGCACCGCAGGCAGAAAACACCTTTACCATTTACCAGTTAAAAGATGATGTACCCGTAGATTTTCATTTCCGACCACTGGAAGAAATACAGGGAAAAGGGCTTGCGGTAGACCCCGCCAACTATGAAAAAACCTACACCGCACCACTCACGCCGGGGACGACCTTAGAGGGGATTTTTGAGAAATTCAACATTGACCGCCCGGAGGACTTCAAGGGACATTCCCTCTCTGTTTCTGACGTGGTAGTGCTTCATCAGAACGGGCAGGACACCGCCCACTATACGGACAGTATCGGTTTTGTGGAAGTGCCGGAATTTTTACGGGAACAAAAGCAGATTACCCCGGACGAGTTAATGACCGGGGAACAGATTACCACGCCGAGGGGGAGTTTTTCTGTAACCGCCATGAGCCGGGAGCAAATGGAAGCAGCCGGATATGGCTTTCATCATCAATCAGACAACGGAAAATATCTGATTATGGGGAACGGGACAAGGGCGTTTGCCATTGCAGCGGAACAGCCCGAAAACCACTTAAAAGCCGCTGAACTTTCCACGGAACAAAACGCAAACATGATTGACGGTATCATCAACAACACCCCCGCCGCTGACGGACTGGAAGCCGCCGGGGAACAGATTTCTCTTGAACAGTACGCTGAAACGCTAAAGCAGGACGAAACCCAAAAGAACGCAGAGCCGGACACCGCCTGTATCACAGCCGCTTCAAAGAGCCGCTATGACGGCATGGTTGCCCTCTTTACTTTGGACGACAAAATCCATATCGGGAAAAGCGAAAACTACGACAACAAAGGGCATTATGACAACACCGACAATTCCCTGCTCTACGTTTCCGACTGCCAAGCCGCCTTTACATTCCTTACAAGCGAGGGCTGCATACACCCGCAGGACGAAGCATTGAAACAGGGCATTTACACACAGGAGGACTACAAGGAATTTGCACGGATAACGGACTTTTTAGCACAGGCAGGCTTTACCCCGGAAAAAGAATTTTGTTTTGACGGGAAGCCCTTTTCCCTACATGGAGATACGCCGGAGCAGGCAGCCCCGGAAGCCAAGACCATTTATTATACAATCAATGAGGGAGCTGCCCGCCGTGCCAATGACGCAAACAGCTTTTACAACTACAAGCCCGGCAGCGCAACCGCAGAATACAGGCAAATGGTAGACAGAGCCGTGGAGATTGGGGAACACCAGAAAAAGCGGGTAGACCCCATGTACCATGAAAAGATTGACAGCCTTGTTGACACCTACGCCCGGAAACTTGCCGAGAACATGAACAGCAGTTTTTCCATTGAAGCCCGTGTACCCTCTATCCTCATTGCGGGCGGCTCTAATTTCCCGGTACGCAAAAAGGAAAAGCAGAACGCCGCCCGTGACAGGAACATGGAGGACTGGAACGAGATACAGGGATTGCTTGACAAGATACGCAGCACAGGCATGGGCGGTATCAGCGCAGACGACCCGCAGGCAATACAGAAATTGGAAGCCAAACTGGAAAAGCTGCAAGCGGCGCAGGAAACCATGAAAGCGGTAAATGCCTACTACCGCAAGCACAAGACCCTTGACGGCTGCCCTGCCCTTTCCGCTGAACGTATCGAAGCCATGAAAGAGGAAATGTCCTCACAGTGGCACATACAGGATAAACCCTACCCCTCATGGGCTTTATCCAACAACAACGCAGAGATACGCCGGATAAAAGGACGCATTGCGGAGCTGACAAAAAAACAGGAAACCGCCTACTCCGGGTGGGAGTTTGAAGGCGGCACAGTGGAAATGAACCGGGAGGACAACCGCCTGCAAATCTTCTTTGAGGAAAAGCCGGACGAAAAAACCCGTGAAACCTTAAAAGAAAGCGGCTTCCGTTGGTCGCCTAAAGCCGGGGCGTGGCAAAGGCAGCTCAACGACAACGCTATCTATGCCGCTGACCGTTTATCCTGCATAAAACCTTTATCTGGAAAAAGCCCCGTGGAAATACAGAAAGAAGCCCGCACAGCCGCCAAGACCGAGAAAAAGCCCTCTATCCGGGCGCAGCTTGCACAGGACAAGGAAGCGTTGAAAAACGCCCCGAAAAAAGCAGCGGAAAAGACGAAAAAGCAGGATTTAGAAAGGAGCTGAACCATGCAGAAATTTGAAAACGTGGATATATTAAAATCCCTCAAAGCAGTCATGCAGACCCACACGGAACACTTTCAGTCTGATTTTGAAATAGATGTAAAGATTTTGAAGCAGGCAGCCAAAAGCCCGAACCCGGAGGACAAAAAATATTTGTGGATATGCCGCCCTGCCGGAACATGGTGCTTGCGGGAGCGTGACACGTTCATCAAGGACACACGGGAGCATAACACGTTCTGTTTCTACGCCGAGCAGACACGGGACAAAATACTTGCCTATGCCGTAGAGCTGACCGGGATTGAAAAAGGCAGGGTAACAGGCAGCCTTTACGAACTGGACTACCAGAAGCACTATAAACACGTCAAGGACGCTTCCGTACCTGCCGGAGATACCAAGCTGATTTACGAGAACGGGGAACGGACACAGGAAGCCGGGAAGCGCATTACCGGGGACGCTGACCCGGACTTAGGGAAGTTCCTAACCTTTGAGGAACAGCCCAAAGACCCCGCCGCCCTGCAAAGCGTTCTCCGGGACGAAAAGGATAGCCGGGAACGCTCCGTTTGTGGTAACATTAAGGAGCATATCGAAAAACTGTCCGGCAAGGGCAGGGGGAAAAAGCCGTCCTTACGAAAGCAGCTTGCACAGGACAAAGAAACCGTAAAAGCCGCCCCCAAAAAGCAGGCGGCAAAGACCACAAACAAGGGATTGGAGGTATAAGCGTATGGGACAATTCAACTTTGAGGAAACAAACCTTATCTGCTGTTACAGGAAGAAAACAAGGGCTGATACGGTGGCGGCAATAACCGCCGCCCTGCCCCACATGGAAACGGAGATACAGGAGCTTGCGGAACGCACAGCGGAAAAGCTGAAGAAACTGACCGAGGAAGAATTTGCCGAGCTTGTGTTTTTGCCTGCTGAAGATATGGAATAATGGAACGCCGGGGAATGGCAGCTTATACAGTGCTATTCCCCGGCACTTTTATATTTTCATAATCAATCTTGAAAACAAATTTTTTGATATACCATATTTGTAACTTGAGGTCATTTCTATTATGCCGTATAATCAAAAATGTACTAATAAGCAACCAAATTTTAAATAAATTATGTTTTATTGGAGGATACAAAAATTGAAAAAAATAGTAATTATAGAAGATGATACAGATATTTGTAATATGATAACAAAATTTCTGTCAGACCACAGTTACGAAGTATGTTCTGCCACTAATGGCAAAGAGGGAGTAGACTTATGCCAAAATTTTTTTCCAGACCTTATCATTTTAGACTTAATGCTTCCAATTTTAAGCGGCGATAATGTAATAAAACAATTAAGAACATTCACAGATATTCCTATCATTGTTGTGTCTGCAAAAACGATGGTACAATCCAAAATAGAGTTGCTACGTTTAGGTGCAGATGACTATATGACAAAACCTTTTAACCTCTTTGAGTTACTTGCAAGAATTGAGGCTAATTTAAAAAGAAGTGTACCTGCTTCCTCAAAAGAAGATATTCATTTAAAATACAAGGAGATTGAAATTGAAAACTGTACTGTATATATAAAAGGAACTATTGTGCAATTTACATCAACAGAATTAGCAATTTTAATACTTTTGTTACAGCACTCACAAAAGATTTTTTCAAAGCAAAATCTTTATGAATCTATCTGGCAGGAAGAATATGCCTATGATAATGATACAATTAACACGCATATTAGTAATATTCGTAAAAAAATAAAAAAGTTTACTGATACAGAATATATAGAAACAGTGTGGGGAATTGGATATAAATTGAATTAATTTTCATTCCTTTAGATTTTTTTTAGATTTGAAATATAAACTAACATGGAAAGGAGTTGATAAAATGTCAGAAATTATATGTCAGACAACAGAACTTTGTAAAAATTACAAAAATTTCCATGTATTGCAAAATGTAAACCTCTCTATCAACCGTGGCGAAATATACGGACTGATTGGTGAAAACGGGGCGGGAAAATCTACCCTAATTCGTATATTAACAGGATTAGCTTTTCAAAGCAGCGGTGTGGTTTCTTTGTTCGGAAAAACAGAGAATCTACGATATGAACGTGCCAAAATTGGTTGCACTGTTGAAATGCCTGCATTGTACAAAGATATGACTGCGAAGCAAAATTTAGAAATACAGCGGGTACAGCGAGGAATACCAGAAAAAAAATGTATTTCCAAGACATTAGAACTTGTGGGACTCAACAATACAAAAAAGAAGAAAGTAAATGACTTTTCTTTGGGAATGAAACAGCGATTAGCATTAGCTATTGCCCTATTGGGCGAGCCGGAATTTTTAATATTAGATGAACCTGTCAATGGCTTAGATCCAACAGGAATTATTGAGCTTAGGGAATTGCTCAAAAAATTAGCAAAAGAAAATCATGTGACAATTTTAATTTCAAGCCATATTTTGAGTGAGTTAAACCAACTGGCAACTTGCTATGGTTTTTTACATCATGGAAAACTGCTCAAACAAATTACGGCAACTGAGTTAAGCGAGGAATGCAAGCGGCATATCAAGCTGAAAACAGATGATACAAAAAAAACCGTCACTGTCTTGGAAGAACAACTAAAAATCAAAACCTTTTCTATATATCCAGACAATTTTATAAGGGTATATGAGAAACTGGACGAAACACATACGATTTCAAAAGCACTTTCTTCTAATGGGATTGTGGTTGAAGAAATATCTGTACAGGGAGAAGAATTAGAAACGTATTTTGAAAATCTAATAGGAGGTAAAAAATATGTTTAACCAGTTAAAGTCTGAATTTCTCAAATTGAAATATTCCAAGTTGTTTATAGCAGTCCCGCTTCTTCTTTTTGCAGGATTGATTTTATACGGAAGTTTTAGCCTGTCCGCAGGGGGAACACAGCTATTTGTTTCAGAGGGTGATGAAGAAACAAATGCTGCCATACAAGGCATTATTGGTTTTTTTGCATTTACATTTGAAAACATTGATACTCCTAAATTTAGCGAAATTATGCAATCCTGTCTATCCTGCAATGTGTTTCTCTGGATTGTTGCCCTCATTTTAACCATACAATTTTTCTGTTATGATTACTCTGTTGGCACAATTAAGCTGCCCATTGCTCATGGAATAAGCAGAGTAAAAGTTTACTTTGCGAAAGTTATTGTTATAGTTTTATATAATGCAATCTGCTATTTTCTATTCAATGTTATTACGCTATGTTTTACTTGCATACAGATTGGATATACCCCCAATATAACTGAACTGACACAATATTTAGGTTATATCGGATTGAATTTTTTAGTAATGATTTCCTTCATTTTACTTTGCATTAATATATGTATCTGTTTGAAAAATACTGGTATCATCGCAACGGTCATGTGTTTATTCACTTTAGGTGGTGCAGTAATTTATACTGGAATATGGCAGAATTTTCACAGCCACATAATACTAAAATATTTAGTCTGGCTCAATCCATTATACTATTGGATGAATATGGGAACTTTTCGACTTGAATATGGACTGGTCAATGAAATAATTGTATATTTTGTTTTCGGTTTACTATTTTTGCTACCCCTGTCTGTTATATTTATTAAAAAACAGGAGTTTAAATAATTATTCTGAAACTGCTAACTTATTGGAAATATTTTAAAATTTACCGAAGGAGAGAATATTAATGATTTATTTATTATTGGTTTTATTAAATATAATATTGATGTTTTCTCTTTTTTCATGGAAACGCCAAATTTGTGAAATAACAAAACAGATTAGCGAAAACAGAAAACTACGAATTTCCTTGTCAAATAAGCATATAGAGAAATTAGCAGGTATAATCAACGAAAAAAACGATTTGGAACGGAGAGCAAAATTACAGATTTTGCAGGAAAAAGAACAGTTAAAACAATCTATTGCAAATATCAGCCATGATTTAAGAACACCTTTAACATCAATACAGGGATATTTAGTACTTTTAAAAAGTTGTCAAAATAAAGAAGAACAGGAACACTATTTTTCTATCATTCAAGCAAAGGCAGACTATTTAACCGAACTATTACAAATATTTTATGATTTGTCATTGATAGATAGTGAGGATTATATTTTAGAAGTTGAAAAATTGGATATAAATAGAATTGTAACTGACTGTCTAATTGATAAATATAGTGAACTAAAAAAACTGACACCTACTGTTAAAACAGAAAATGCCCCTGTATGGATAACTGGAAACACGGTTGCCTGCAAAAGAATTATTGAAAATCTAATCACAAACGCAATACGATATTCAAATGATTATGTAGAAATTGTGATAGACGCAAATGGTATTTTTACAGTGAAAAATACTACATCAGAATTAAAGAACATTGATATTAATATGCTCTTTCAAAAATTTTATACAGTAGATGCATCACGTTCAAATGGAAATACAGGTTTAGGGTTATACATTGTAAAAGAGTTATTAAACAAAATAGATGGTGGTATAGAGGAAATTAGTTACAAAAATAATATATTAACAATTTCGATTTATTTTAATCTTTGTTATTAAACTTACATCAAAAAAGTGATTTTTAAAAATACATATTATTTTATTAAACCGAGGTGATCCTATGGGAAAATACTAGTGCTGACACTAGATGAACAGGAAGAAAAAGCGATTGACAAAATCATATCGGCAATAGCTGACCATATTTCACTTGAAACCGTACAGACTATTCCTATTCCTGTTTCGGGAATGTTTTTTCCGGGACTGGAAATAAGGCAAAGCCAACACAGAGTAATTCAAGACGGGAAAGAAGTCAACCTTACCCGCCTTGAATACAGCACCCTTGTATTCCTTGCTTCCAATCCTGGCATTGTCCTTACACAGACACAGATTTTTGAAGCTGTTTGGAACATGGATAGCGATAGCTGCCATTCAAGCGTTGTCAACGTGATTTGCAACCTGCGGAAAAAGATAGAGCCGGACAGCAAGAACCCGGTCTATATTAAAACCGTTTTAGGTGTCGGCTATAAATTCAATGGGTAAATGCCGGGGAATGATGATTGAAAGACTGTCATTCCCCGGTGTCTTTTTCTGCCCTTGTAGACGCTTAGAAGCCCTTTTCCGGGCGTTAATGGGTATTTCCCTGCCTATGCTCCATAACGCCCCGGAAACGCCCTTAAAACGTCTTACACGCCCGCCCTAACTGTCCGCATTACCTCTCTGTCTGTTTCTCCCGTTCCTGCTGCTTCGCCTGCCGCAAAATACTGTCTACGTTCTGCTTGATTGTGTCGTACTGCTTCACTTTCTTTTTCAGTTTCCCGTACTCTTGATATAACTTGTCTTTTTTCTCCGCAAGCTCCTTGTACTCCGTATGCAGTTTCTTGAAATCGGGCAGCTTCCCGCCGTTCTTCGCCGCCTGCAACGTCTTAGCGGCGGCTTCGTGAATGATAATGCTGCTCTCATTGCCACGCAGGAACTTTTCTTTGTCCTTTGCCTTTTTGTACTGCATATAGACCGCCTTTGTCTGTTGGTATGCGGATATGTTTTTCATCAAAAGGGATATGTCGGACAGCCGCTTTTCCAATCCTTTCAGCGTGGCGGCGGTATTTTCGCTTTCCGTATGCACTTCATCAAGAACCGCCTGCAACTGTTCATACTCTGAAATATCATGCTCCGTAAGGAAATTCAAAGTCTTTGCCGCCTGTTTCAAGTTATGTATCTTCGCCCACTGTTCATAGCCCTTGCTTTCCGCTGCCTTGATACTGTTCTGAATGTCTATCAGTATGGAAACGCCCGCTTTTTCCTGCCTTAACGCTTTCGGCTTCGCCCGGTATGTCCCGGCAATCCTCTCCGTTATGGCTTCCACCGTGTAGGCTTCCCCAAGCGTCTTAGAGCGGGTAAAGCGTTCCTGTCCCGGCGCACGGAATGAAATATGCTTCCCCTGTTTTATCTCATAGCCTGCCGCTTCCATGAGCCGCAGGAAATCATCAAAATCTTTCGCTTTGGGAATGGCAGCGTCAATCACGGCTTTCAGCTTCGCTTTCCAACTTGTCCCCTTGCGTTCAGCGTCCCATTCCGCATATTTCTTTCCCTTGTCCTGCCCCGGCGTGACGACTGACAACCCGTGTTCTTTGCACAGCCTGTCACTCTCATTGCGTATCTGGTAATAGCTTTTCTTGTTGGAAACGTACTTACGGTGTGTCGTGAAATCAACCGCACAAAATATGATGTGGTTATGGATATGCCCCTTGTCTATGTGGGTAGTAAGCACATATTCATACCTGCCGCCAAGAACCTTGTCCGCAAGCTCCTTTCCTATGCGGTGGGCTTCCTCATAGCTGACTTCTCCCGGC
>Ga0183011_10780_pt1 | contig 13772 bp, 7 predicted proteins | sample NAcewD2O_March_FD_122322 | JGI IMG/M metagenome (GOLD analysis project Ga0183011, IMG submission 122322) | Mouse cecal microbial communities from Vienna, Austria - N-Acetylneuraminic amended D2O_March | ecosystem: Host-associated > Mammals > Digestive system > Large intestine > Cecum | place... | reverse complement strand
CAGTGGTGGTTGACGTAACAATATCATGAAATCCACTTTCTTTTCACGCAAAAAAGCCGGAGAGAAGCCCTCCGACTTTTTTACATGTATTTAGGCATCATGAGTAGGATACCGTTATTTTTACAGAGCTGATCGTTTTTTCACACTTTATTTAGTATAGTCGACGTCTTTTGTCTCTTTAGTCGTCAACCAAGCTACAACAGAGGCGACCGCTAAGACAAACATATAAAGTCCCGCTGCATGTGCTCCAAAACTGGCGATCAACCACGTCGTTACTGAAGGTGCTACTGCAGCGCCCACAACTGCAGCTAGATTGTAAGTGATCCCCGCACCTGAATAACGAACTTTGGTCGGGAAAAGTTCAGGTAACACGGCTCCCACCGGTCCATATAGCGTTCCCATGATGACAAAACCAACACCTAAGAATAAAAACATCCCCAAAACGTTATGCTGACCGCTTAAAAAATACGGAAAGACTAACGAAAAAACAACTAACCCAACAGTTGCAGTCAACAATACCTTCTTACGTCCGATCTTATCAGCCAACATCGAAGTCGTCATGATCAAGACCGCAAATTCAACGATCGCTCCCATCAAAAATAACAACATCTCCGAATGACTAAAGCCCAGTGCTGTCGTCGCATACGCTAAAGACCATGTCGTCAAAGTATAAAACATCGCATATGTTCCCCCCATGATAAATGTTCCTTTGACGATATCTTTCCAGTAATCAGAAAATAATTCCTTCAATGGGGTCTTAGTTGTCGTATCATTTTCTTGTGCCAGCTGGAATAATGGTGTCTCTTGCAGATGATGACGCACATAAAGTCCGATCACCACTAAAACAGCTGAGACCAAAAACGGGATCCGCCAGCCAAAGACTAACATCTGTTGGGCGCTCAACGTTTTTTCAAGCACAAAGAACAGCCCGTTACAAAGGAAAAAGCCGATCGGAGCGCCAACTTCAGGAAAGGCTCCATATAAAGCTCGTTTATCAGCTGGTGCATTTTCAGTTGCAACTAATACCGCCCCTGACCATTCTCCGCCAAGCCCGATACCTTGCACAAAACGACAAGCACATAATAACAAAGCCCCAAAGACACCGACACTGCTATAACCTGGCAAAAAGCCGATCGCGATCGTTGAAACGCCCATCACTAGCATGGATAGCACCAAGGTCTTCTTGCGTCCCAAACTATCCCCAAAGTGTCCAAATAAAAATGATCCTACCGGCCGGGCTACAAAGGCGACCCCAAATGTCAATAAACTCAAGACCGTCGCCAGCAATGGCGTCATCTGTGGAAAAAAGACTTTAGGGAAATACGCTGCCGCAGCTGTTCCATACGCATAAAAATCAAAAAATTCAACGGCTGTTCCGATCATCGAAGCCAAGATCACTGTCTTGACTGAACTTCTAACAACTTCTGTTTCTGACAATTTCGATTCTGATTCCATCATGATCAATTCCTCCCCTTTAGTATGTGATCTGTACTTCTAATATCTGCTCTGTCCCCCTTTTTTGATTTAAGCCACAAAAAAGGCGTAGCGACTATTGTTGTCAAACAGTCGCTACGCCCAAAAGTCGAGCCTGCTCCTGTCTGCATCTCGGTGATGCAGACAGGCCAAACTATCCGCACCACCTACAAAATGATCCGAATAATAATAATGCTATTGTTTTGCATTTGTTTGGTAACAGTACTCATCTTTTTTCGCCTCACTTAAATTTGATAGTCAGAGTTTAGCACACTCTAAATTAAAACACAATCAGAAAATTAATTAAAATTTTAAAAACAATGTTGTAATTCCTTGTTTTTCCTAACATGAAAGCGTATAATTTGAAAAAATATTTTTTTGAGGATGTGAAAAAATGCAAGAAAAATTACACACCGGCGAACTTTACTTACCGACTGATGAAGAACTCGTAGCTAAACAGACAGCATGTTTAGAACTGCTATATGAATTCAACCAGACCCGCCCTAGTGAACAGGCTAAACGACAAGCTTTGCTGCAAAAAATGTTTGGTAAGATCGGATCTAATTGCTACCTTGAACCACCTTTTCATGCTAATTTTGGCGGTAAGCATTGTTATTTTGGTGACCACATCTATGCCAATTTCAATCTGACCGTTGTTGATGACACTCATATCTATGTGGGTGATCACACCATGTTTGGTCCTAATGTGACACTAGCAACTGCTGGGCACCCGATCTTGCCTGAATTAAGAAAACAAAACTATCAATATAATCAAGCGATCCATATCGGTAAAAATTGCTGGCTCGGCGCTGGGGTGATCGTTTTACCCGGTGTTTCGATCGGCGATAATACTGTTGTAGGTGCTGGTAGCGTCGTTACTAAAGACTTGCCGGCAAATGTCGTTGCTGTAGGGGTCCCTTGCCGTGTTTTACGCCAGATCACTGAACACGATCGCAAATATTATTTTAAAAGATCCTTGATCAACTGGGGGGATATTTCATGAATCCACAACCACTTTTATTTGCTAAAGCTGCTAAGCTCGAAACAAAAAGGCTAGTTTTACGCCCAGTGTGTCTCGCCGATGCCAAGGATATGTATGAATATGCTAGTGATCCGCAAGTTACTAAGTGGGTGAGCTTTCCCACCCATCAGACCTTAGATGAGAGTAAAGAAGCGATCGCTACACACTTTATGGCAGCTCCCTTGGGCAAATGGGGCATCGTCTATCGCGATACAAATAAATTCATCGGGACGATCAGCTTGATGGATCTGACTGCATTTAGTGCTGAGCTTGGTTATGTGATCAACCGTAACTTTTGGGGTCAAGGGCTCGTCCCAGAAGCTGCCCGTACTTTGTTAGCCTTGGCTTTTGATGAGCTCAACTTAGCCCAAGTCCATGCGGTCCATGCAACAAAAAATCCTAATAGTGGTCGAGTCTTAGAAAAGATCGGAATGCGTCCAGTAGGGATCTTTCCAAACTACATCACACATAATTTTTCCCCTACTGATGTCAAGATCTGGGTCATCACTAGAGAACAGTATTTAGCAAATAAGCACCAAAGATAGAGCTACCACATTGCAGTAGCTCTATTTTTTAAGTTTATGTTAACCGGTTGACATAAACAAAGATAGCATGGTATAACTTAAATATACAAGAAAGCGCTATCAACAATATGTCAACCGGTTAACACAAATAAAATATTTGGAGGAACAAGTTATGGAATTACAACGTAAACTACGTGAACTCAAAAATCCATCATATCTACAAAGTTCGACTACGATGCTCTTATTCTTTGCTTCATGGGGTATTTGGTGGAGTTTTTTCCAATTGTGGTTAACATCTGAGCACAATGGTCTAGGACTCTCAGGTAGTGCTGTCGGAACGATCTTTTCGATCAATTCGATCGCTAGTTTAGTTTTGATGTTTCTTTACGGGACGATCCAAGATAAATTATTTATCAAACGGCATTTATTGATCTTTAACGCTATTTTAGCAACTTTGATCGCTCCTTTTTTCATCTTTATTTATTCACCTTTGCTTCAAAGTCATTTTATCGTAGGTGCTTGGGTCGGAGCGATCTTTTTATCGGCTGCTTATCTTTCGGCAGTCGGTGTCTTAGAAGCAACCACTGAACGTTTTTCGCGTGTTTTTGGTTTTGCTTATGGTCAAGCACGGGCTTGGGGCTCATTTGGATATGCGATCTCAGCCTTACTTGCTGGCTTTCTCTTTATCAAAGATCCTCGGCTAAACTTCATCGGCGGTTCACTTATCGGGATCTGCTTACTGTTAGATCTCTTATTCTGGCGCCCTAAAGAAGAACGGGCTGCTTTAAAAGCGATCGATGAATTAAAAAGCGACGATGCAACGCCAAAGTTAAAGGACATGGTGGGGCTCTTAAAGATCAAAGTTCTCTGGCAGATCATCTTCTTTGTGATGTTTTCTTGGACTTTTTATAACGTTTTTGACCAACAAATGTTTCCTGAATTTTATACTAGTCTCTTTTCATCCAATGCTGTTGGCCAACAAACTTATGGGACTTTGAACAGTATCCAAGTTTTCGTCGAGGCTTTGATGTTAGGCTTAGTTCCACTTCTCATGAAAAAGATCGGCGTCAGAAAGACCCTTTTACTAGGAACAGCGATCATGTGTTTACGGATCGGACTTTGTGGCTTTATCACTGATCCGATCGTGATCTCTGGCGTTAAGATGCTACATTCGCTTGAGGTTCCACTCTTTGTGCTCTCGATCTTTAGATACTTCACATTGCATTTTGACACCAAATTATCAGCAACGCTTTATATGATCGGTTTTCAGATCGCTGCTCAAGTAGGACAAGTCATCTTATCGACACCACTTGGGATCTTGCGCGATAACATGGGCTACAGTATGACTTTCAAGATCATTGCCTTGATCGTATTGCTCACTGGGATCTATGGTTTCTTTATCATCAAAAAAGATAACGAATTTGTCAATGGTCAACCCTTAGAAAAATAATAAAGGAGGATTTTATATTATGAAAAAAATGATCGAATTAACTAACGACCGCTACCGTTTAGGCTACCATGTCAGTGCCCCTGCTGGTTGGATCAATGACCCAAATGGCTTTTGTTACTACAAAGGATACTACCACATCTTTTATCAATATCACCCTTATTCAGCTGATTGGGGCCCAATGCATTGGGGCCATGCCCGAAGTAAAGATCTAGTCCATTGGGAAAGCTTACCGATCGCGATCGCTCCAGATACAAAAGCCGATGAAGATGGCTGCTTTTCTGGCAGTGCGATCGTTAAAGATGATGTCTTATATCTTATCTACACGGGGCATCATTACTATGATGATGGTGATCCTGATCACTTTTGGCAAACGCAAGATCTTGCTTATAGTACTGATGGGATCAATTTTACTAAATATGAAAATAACCCGATCATTGCCTTGCCGCCAACTGATAACACCCACCATTTTCGCGATCCAAAAGTTTGGCAAAAAGATGACTTTTACTACATGATCCTAGGCAGTCAAGGTAAAGATGGGCACGGTCGTGTGATCACTTACCGTTCCAAAGATCTAAAAGACTGGCAATACCTAGGTGCGATCACTAAAGCTAAGGCACTAGCAACTGAAGGCTATATGTGGGAATGCCCCGACTTTTTTGAACTAGCAGGTAAAGATGTTTTACTACTTTCACCGCAAGGAATCGAAGCTGACGGGCAAAAATACCTTAATTTATTCCAAACAGGTTATTTTGTCGGAGAATATGACTATCAAAAAAATAGCTTTAGTCATGGATCATTCACCGAACTTGATCACGGACATGATTTTTATGCGACTCAAACGATGCTTGCCCCAGATGGCCGGCGCTTAGTCTTTGGTTGGATGGATATGTGGGAAAGTGACTTTCCTGAAAAGGCTGACGGTTGGGCCGGAGCTTTGACTTTACCACGTGAATTAATTTTAAAGGATGACAAACTTTACATGCGTCCGATCAAAGAACTAAGTCAATTGCGAACTGCCAAACTTGCCACCTGGGATAAAAATTTGACGCAAAAAACTTTGCTCTGTGAAGGTGAAAAACAAGCCGAGCTCGAGCTAACACTTGACTCTGCTGATTTTAGTCTCACCTTAAATGATCCCAAGACAAGTGCTCAAATAAAGCTTTCTTTTGACCAAAAGACGCAAACTTTTATCCTTGAAAATGGAGATAAACGCTACGCTACGATCACTTCAAAAAGTAAGCTCAAATTACAACTCTTTATCGATACTAGCTCACTTGAGATCTTTATCAATGATGGAGAAGCCGTTTTTACTGAACGCTTTTATTTTGAGAAAACACCTGAAGTCTGGCTAGATACGAGAGCCAAATGTGGTATGCAGCTCTATCGTTTAGGTAAGGCGATCACTTTTGATAAACACTGAGCCTAAAAGTTTGTTAAAATAGATCGCAAAGGAGGCGAAGACATGCGCCCAAAATTAGAAGATGTCGCCAAATTGGCCAATGTATCTAAAACGACAGTCTCACGAGTCCTAAATAACCGTGGCTATCTGAGCCAAGAAACGATCGACCGTGTTTATCAAGCCGTAAAAGAGCTAAACTACCAGCCAAATGTAGTCGCACGTCAATTATACAAAAAGCAAACACGCATCATTGGGCTTCTTTTCCCAACGATCGCTAATCCTTTTTTTGGTGAATTAAGTGCCGAGCTTGAAAAAAGGCTTTATAACGAGGGGTTCAAAGTTTTGATCGGTAATTCGATGAATGATCCTAAAAAAGAAGCACACTATTTAAACCAATTACTGACTAAACAAGTCGATGGTTTGATCGTTGGGACCCATAATCGCGGGATCAAAGAATATAATTACTCTCACCTACCAGTTGTTGCGATCGACCGTAATATGAATCAAGATATTCCTGTGATCGAATCAGACAACTATAACGGGGGCGTCTTAGCTACGACACATCTGATCAACCAAGGAGCTAAAAAGATCATCCATACAAATGGTCCGATCGAATTAGAGTCACCTACCAAGCGGCGCCGTTTAGCTTATGAAGATACGATGAAGGCTTATGGTTTAACGCCGATCACAGTAACCGTTGATTTTAATATCCCCTATATCGAGAAAAAAAAGATCTTTACTCAGATCTTTAAAGATCACCCCGATCTTGATGCTATTTTTGCCTCAAATGATGTTGATGCTGCCCTGATCATGCAAGTTGCACTAGAGCAAGGCCTGCATGTCCCTAAAGACCTATTGCTCGTCGGCTACGATGGAACTCAGATAATTCAAAACATCTTACCTGGGCTTACTACAGTCGTCCAACCGCTCGAACAGATCGCTCAAACAGCCGTCACCGTGCTCAAGCAACGCTTAAATAATGAGCCAACTGACACTGAATATATCTTGCCTGTAACTTTACACAAAGGCATCACTGGTTAAACAAAAAAGCCGAGACTAGTAGCATATAAGCTATATCTAGTCTCGGCTTTTTGTTGATCATTGCTTTATTTATCTTGGAAATGTTTCTTGTTTAAAGTTTTAGCTCCCAGCATACCTGCTAGTAAAGAGATAAGTACTCCGAACCAAGCTTGAACGACCGTGTCCTTTTCGCCAGTTTGTGGTAAGACATTTTTGTTGGTACCTTTAGTTTGCGTTTGTTCTTTGCGTTTATCAGCTGTTGTGCCTGCACCATCCACAACTACCTTGACTGGTACTTCGTCTTGGCTGCCATCTGGATAGGTCACAACTACTGTACCGCCATGTTCTCCTGGAGTTGTCACGTCTAATGGTGTTTTCCAACTGTACTTTGTGCCTGTTGGTAAGTCGCTCTTATTGAATACTCCTGCTTGAGCCTCTGGAGTCTTGCCTTGAGATGTCTCTACTTCTTGGCCTTGTGGCGTGTATTTTTCAGCATCTGTTGGTGCTTTTTCAGGTGCTTTTACTACCACTTTAACTGGTACCTCGTCTTGACTGCCATCTGGATAGGTCACAACTACTGTTCCTTTGTGAGATCCTGGGGTTGTTACATCTAGAGGAGTTTTCCAGCTGTACTTTGTGCCTGTTGGTAAGTCTGACTTATTTGTCACAACACTTTCTGCTTCGGGGGTCTTGCCTGTGTTTGTCGTTACTTCTTGACTTTGTGGCGTGTATTTTTCGGCATCTGTTGACGCTTTTTCAGGTGCTTTTACTACCACTTTAACTGGTACCTCGTCTTGACTGCCATCTGGATAGGTCACAACTACTGTTCCTTTGTGAGATCCTGGGGTTGTCACGTCTAATGGGGCTCTCCAACTGTACTTCGTGCCTGCTGGTAAGTCTGCTTTATTTGTCACAACGCTTTCAGCTTCTGGGTTCTTGCCTTGGGCTGTCTCTACTTCTTGACCTTGTGGCGTGTATTTTTCGGCATCTGTTAAGGATTTTTCAGGTGCTTTTACTACCACTTTAACTGGTACTTCGTCTTGGCTGCCATCTGGGTATGTTACCACTACCGTACCAGCATGAGACCCTGGGGTTGTCACGTCTAATGGGGCTTTCCAGCTGTACTTTGTGCCTGTTGGTAAATCTGACTTATTTGTCACAACGCTTTCAGCTTTTGGCGTTTTTCCTTGTTCTGTCGTTACTTCCTGACTTTGTGGAGTATACTTATCAGCATCTGTTAAGGATTTTTCAGGTGCTTTTACTACCACTTTAACTGGCACTTCGTCTTGACTGCCATCTGGATACGTCACCACTACTTTTTCTTCGTGCTCTCCTGGTGTTGTTACGTCTAGCGGTGCTTTCCAACTATATTTTGTTTCTGTTGGTAAGTCGCCTTTATTGGACACTCCCGCTTGAGCTTCTAGAGCCTTGCCTTGGGCTGTCTCTACTTCTTGGCCTTGTGGTGTATATTTTTCAGCATCTGTTGGGGCTTTTACCATCACTTTAACTGGTACTTCGTCTTGACTGCCATCTGGATATGTCACCACTACTGTTCCTTCGTGTTCTCCTGGGGTTGTTACGTCTAACGGTGCCTTCCAACTGTACTTTGTGCCTGTTGGCAAATCTGACTTATTTGTCACAACGCTTTCAGCTTCTGGAGTTTTTCCTTGAGCTGTCGTTACTTCTTGGCTTTGTGGCGTATATTTTTCAGCATCTGTTAAGGATTTTTCAGGTGCTTTTACCACCACTTTAACTGGCACTTCGTCTTGACTGCCATCTGGATACGTCACCACTACTTTTTCTTCATGTTCTCCTGGAGTCGTTACGTCTAGCGGTGCTTTCCAACTGTACTTCGTGCCTGTTGGTAAGTCTCCTTTATTGACCACTCCTACCTGAGCTTCTGGAGCCTTGCCTTGATCTGTCTCTACTTCTTGACTTTGTGGCGTATATTTTTCAGCATCTGTTAAGGATTTTTCAGGTGCTTTTACCACCACTTTAACTGGCACTTCGTCTTGACTGCCATCTGGATACGTCACCACCACTGTGCCTTCTTGCTCTCCTGGAGTTTCCACGTTTAATGGTGCTTTCCAACTATACTTCGTGTCTGTTGGTAAATCAGCTTTATTGGACACTCCTGCCTGAGCTTCTGGAGCCTTACCTTGGGCTGTCTCTACTTCTTGGCCTTGTGGCGTATATTTTTCAGCATCTGTTGGTGCTTTTACCACCACTTTAACTGGTACTTCATCTTGACTGCCGTCTGGATATGTTACCACTACTGTTCCTTCATGCTGACCTGGGGTTTCCACGTCTAACGGTGCTTTCCAACTATACTTCGTGTCTGTTGGTAAATCCGCTTTATTGGACACCCCTGTTTGAGCTTCTGGTTGTTTTCCTTGATCTGTCTCTACTTCTTGGCTTTGTGGTGCATATTTTTCAGCATCTGTTGGTGCTTTTACTGTTACCTTAACTGGTACTTCATCTTGACTGCCGTCTGGATATGTTACCACTACTGTTCCTTCATGCTGACCTGGGGTTTCCACGTCTAACGGTGCTTTCCAACTATACTTCGTGTCTGTTGGTAAATCCGCTTTATTGGACACTCCTGCCTGAGCTTCTGGTGTCTTTCCTTGGGCTGTCTCTACTTCTTGGCCTTGTGGCGTATATTTTTCAGCATCTGTTGGCACTTTTCCAGGTGCTTTTACTACCACTTTAACTGGCACTTCATCTTGGCTTCCATCTGGATAGGTTACCACTACTGTAGCTTGACGCGTACCTGGGATTGTCACATCTAACGGAGCCTTCCAACTATATTTTGTGTCTGTAGGTAGCTCAGAAGTATTTGATATCCCCCTTTGTGCTTCTGGTACTTGATTTAATGGAGTAGTCAGTTCCTGCCCCTGTGGTGTGTTGGATTCAGCCATATTAGGAGCAACATTCACTAAAACAGGAACGTTTAGTGTTGTTCCATCAACAAAATCAACACTGACCACCCCTTTAGCTTGGCGATCAGGTCGTGTTAACTCAGGTTTTGTTTTCCAAGTAACACTGGCAACTTCAGCATGATGCGCTGGTGTAAGCTCCTCAGTTTGAACAACCTCACTTGCATTAGGTAACGTCTTCTCTAGCCCACTAGTTGCCTGGACATCATTTTTAGCACTAGCACCATACATTGTCATCATTACCGGTAGTTCACCCAGATCAGGGAAACGACCTCCTTTTGGAAAATCGACCAAATCATTTGCTACATTGACCACTGCTGGCAGTGATTCAGTTCCTGTATTAGAGCTATCTTGAGCAACCAAAGGGGACGGTACTTGTTTCCAAGTTACTTTAACACCTACTAAAGCCTTACCTGTAGCTTCATCAGTAAACTCGCCTGCTTTATCTGGAAGATAAACTGCACTTGGCAAATATTTCCCTGTTTTTAGATCTTTAGTATAAACAACTAATTTATTTAATGCTTGCATTGGAGCTGGAACTAATGCTTTATTGCTGGCTTTATGTGTAAATACAGGGCGTCCCTCACCAAGCAATACATTTTCACCATTAAATACTGCTTTAGAATTGCTATCTAGTACTGTTACTGGGGCATAAACGACTACTTTTTGACCACTAGCAAAACTAACTTCGACCGGCACATTATGCATCCCCACACTAGTTGTAGCATTTGGCGTTACTGATAAAGTCCCTGTTGCATCGACTTTCACCCAGTCGCCATCTGTTGCACCTACTTTATAAGTCACATCACCAGGGTTTTCATGCTCAGGGTATGATACTTTTTCACTTTGGACTTCATTTTGTAAAACTACTAAAGGTCTATAAAATGGATGAAAACCATTGAGATCAGTACCAAGCTCTAAATTCGTAGAACTCCACCAGTTAAAATAGTTATTGAAATCATCTTTAGCAGCTTGAGGCGTTTCTTGTTTGAAGCTGACACTTGCTGTTGGAGACAAGCCAAATGGTGTCCCTGTTTGATTTTTATTGAGATAATTCATCGAGAAATCGCCAAACCAATTGACTGATTTCAAATGAGTCAGATCCCACCGATAATCTTTAGCCTGCGAAACTAGACCATTGTTATATTTGACATTGCCTAAAGTTCCGTATTTTACTGGTACACTTTTTCCTTCGTCAGTAGTTAACATTATTTTATTATCCTCAGCTTCTAACCGAAAGAGCATCCCTTTTTGCTCACCCGTACGCACCATCTTAAAAAGCTTTGGTGCCACTAAATTCACTCGATCGGTCGAACTTGTTCCCCACATCGATACCATCCCCAATGGATATATCGGTGAGTGTTCATTATTATTGATCCCTAAGTATGAATAATAATTCAAATTGGAATGTGCTAAACTATCTTTTTGGAGCGCATCTTCTAGCACTACCGAACCATGATCGACATTTAATATACTTGTTCCATTATTTATTCCAGTTCCCCCAAAAGATAATACCGGCGTTGCAGCTTGCTGACTAGTCTCATCTACCTTACGTACAACTTTTAAAAGCGCATCTTGCTTAACCGTCAAATTTCCATGAATATTTCCAACTGTCACATAAGAATTGTTAGAATGATCGCTGCTATTTAAGTTTAATGTGATCACACCTGAATGAGCACCTGCGCCAGTATCATCAAAACCTACATTGGTCACCCCATTGTTATCTTGATAAGTCTCAACAACTAATTTAGAACCTTCATTTAAGATCAGATTATCTGGATTAAAGACAGCGTTTGAAACGCCATGTCCCATCTTAAATACTGCTTGACCTCCTGGTTGTAGGCCAAAATCATGATTATTATGCGTAAAATAAACGCCACGGGTATTAGGCGCTTGTGTCGCATCAACAACTAATTTACCTGTCGATCCCACTACAAGATTATTTTCCTCATTGCCAGAAGCCCCTAAAACAACAGCTCCGACCACACTAGTCGACTTTTTATCTTTAGTAAACGGCTCAACTTTCAACTCACCATCAACTTTAGCATTTCCTTTCGTCACATAGACTGCACTTGAATTATCTACTAGGCCGCTCCAAGAAGCAGATGAAGGGACTTTGACATTTGAAGCTGTCGTCTTTGATCTGACCGTTAACTTAGCTCCTTTTTCAACGTTCAATGAACCGGCTGTCAAATTTTGTAACCGATTGCTATTGGAGTTAGTGGTCGTCAAAACTACATTAGCCCCACTTTTAACCGTAACTTGACCACCTGCCTCAATATTTTTTGCTGTATAACTATTATTTACCTCAGCATTCAGGTCAACATTACCACTAAGATCAACTTTATCGGCTGTTAAATTGGCAGTAGGTGAACTTTCAACATAGCTTGGAGTCACACTTACATCATGCAAATTTACCGTTGCATTAGGTGCATAGGCCAAGACCCCATTGCCTCCTGCTTTGACATTATCAAAGGTAACATTGGCATTTTTACCATTATTTTGAAAACTTACAACACCATATCCATGGGGATCATTGGTCGTCACATTTAGATTTTTAAATGTCAGATCCCACTTATGTTCAGCATCTTCTGTCTTATTGTAAAAATATAGTGATTGATCACCTAAGTTTAGCGTCGTTGTCTTATCATCTACTTTAGAACCCCAAACAGTCACTTTACGCGCGACTTTAGCCTGATCAACATTTACATATTTATCCGTGTCATTAGTAACATCCTTATCTAATACGATCTCGGCTACATTTCTGTCATTTAGCGCAGTTTTTAATTGTGCCATATCAGTTACATGACTAGCATCTTGACTTGGAGTTTGAGAAGTTTGCTCTGGCTCAGTAGGCTGTTTAACTACAGGAGCTTGCTCTGCTGGTGTTTTATCTACTGAAGATGTCGCATCTTTTCGTGATGCTTGCTCTTTTGAGGCTGAAGCATTGGTTTGATCTTTAGTCGTTACTGGATCACTTTGGGCATCTGATAGATCGGCCAAAACATTAGGTGCAGTATAGAAGGCAAATGTTGTCCCAATAAGGACTGATGCCACCCCAACTGTAAACTTTTTGATCGCAAATTTCTGATGTTTCGGTGCTAATTTAGCTGAATAAAGATTTGTATTGTTTTTTGATAACATATTTTTCCCTACCTTTATAGATACTCCCCCTATACGATCCTGCTCAGCTTTGTTATAAAACTTTTATTAAGACAAAACAACTCTTTAAACCACATAATTGTCGTTTTGTTCTATAAAAATTATTTTATACAACAATTAGTAGTTTGTATAAAACATTAAATATTTATAAATTTATTATTTATCGTGAAAATAGGCTCTACAGGCAAACCTAACACTATGTAATTATTGAGCTCCATAAGAAAAAAAGTACCACCCAAATAAGCTCAAGCTATCTTCATAAAACTCTTTATAACACTGCTACGCTATTCTTTATCTTCTTTTTTCTGATAAACAGGTGATCCTAAAGCGATCGGTATTTGTCGTATATAATCAGTTTAAGTCAAAACTTCTTATGGTATTCTTGTTTGACTCGCTTTTCTCTGGTGAACTATCTTTTCATATGGTACTGGTGTATCTTTATTTGGATCGGTGATAGGATATAACTACCCAATTCTTGATAAAGCATAGGTGCCTGTTTTAGTACATTCAGTAACTTTACCATCTGTGCATTTGTTTTAAAGCATCAGTTTTACTTTCTGTTTCTACATTTTGTTGATGATTTATAGTCGGTTCGACTGCACAAATCATATATTGTTTTATATTAAATTTTAAAATCAAAAGCTAACCCAAAGATCAGAATAAAGACACAAAAGTCCTTAGTCATGGATCTCTATCCATAACTAAGGACTTTTAATGGCTCTATACTTTTTACTGTGTAATGATATTACTTCATTACACAGCTTTTTTGATTTATCATAAAATA
>Ga0183011_10762_pt1 | contig 14177 bp, 19 predicted proteins | sample NAcewD2O_March_FD_122322 | JGI IMG/M metagenome (GOLD analysis project Ga0183011, IMG submission 122322) | Mouse cecal microbial communities from Vienna, Austria - N-Acetylneuraminic amended D2O_March | ecosystem: Host-associated > Mammals > Digestive system > Large intestine > Cecum | place... | reverse complement strand
CTCTTTACGAGAGCCAAGGAACTGGTGACGAAAACAGGTTTTTCGGGCAATAATCCCTACTATTCATATCCACGACACGGCAAAATCAGATTTTCGGCCAAGCTCAAAGACGGAACGCAGCTGTCCAAAGAGGTGGATATAATTCAGGTGAGGCGTGTGGTGAATCCAAAGGGTGTGTGGCGCAGCCATAATAATCAAGAGGATTTTCATGTGACGCTGATGCGTTTGCCACAAGAAGATGCAACAAATTTCGTACCGTTCACGTCTGAAGGACCATGGTATGCCGAAGTGATAAAAGGCGATGCTTTTTTCGAACTTGAAACTACGCCGATCGGACGTGATGATGGAGCTACGGAGAGGGGCAAACGAATCGAGGGCGACTCGGAGCACTTGATAGACTTCAAGATCAAGTTCAAAGGAACGTATGCATCAAATGAGGTGCATTGCGGGCTGGTGAAGGTGCGCTATCACAACTACACATGCGAACATGTGATCATGGTGCGTCAGGGCTATGCCCCGATCACTATGGACGGCGGAGCGCGCAGTGACGACAACCCGGCATGGGGGTCGTTTAATGTGTATTCGTTGACCGGAGGATATAAGAAGGGGGAGTATACGGCCGATTTTGTTGAGTCGCCGCTCTTTGAAGGTTCGTACTTCAGATGGAACAATGTCAATGCTATCCTTGCTTCCAACAACGATCGCGTGGGTTTCGGACAAGATGGAACAAACGCCTCGTTTGATATAATATCCTGGAGAGGGAAACGAGAAACTAAGCTTTGGCGGGATATTGTCGGAGGTAATGACGACTGGGGAATCAACAATGCCGGAGCGCGGGTGGCTCGCTATGAGGACTTCGAAAAGCTGCTATCTACTACGGACAGCAATATTGAGAAAGCCTATGGGGTGCTGTATGGCGACGGAGCCACCGAAACTGCTACCGCTGTTGCCGATGCGCTTGGCTATGACGACGCAACGGGCGGCGCATCGATAAAAGGTATGCGCGGATGCTTTGTGTTCCACAGCGACACCGGCAACAATATCTTTTTCCCTATAGGCAAGTCGGGTCACGGCCGACGCAAGTCGGGTCGTGGAAAGACCGATGCTGCCGGGGACGAGAGCACCGGTGAGGCCAATATGGATGGCGTGTTGCGATACGCCCAGCGCCATAAGCCGTTTATGACACAATCATATTATCCCCCGCAATCTAATGGAAAACCATATAATGGCGGTGTGGAGTATATGCCTCTGTTTTATGATATTTACAAGCGTTACGGTGCTGTCTACTGGCTTGAACGGCCGGGTGGCCCCGGAGCTGTTTCCGGTGATCGGACCAAAGGCCATACGGCGTGGGATATAAACTACTTCACGATGGGCTTCGAAGGCTTTGAAAGCGGAGCTATTGGAAAACCAAACGGTTCAAACTTTGACCAGAGCGATGCTTGCCTGATAAGGGTGGTTTATACGAAATAGAATACTTCTTTAATGGCATTATAGTTAGGCGGGCGCGGGATGCTTAGGCTTCCGGCGCCCGCTTATATTGCGTTAGTCCTGTCGGCATCGGATGCGGTGTCAAAAGGGAGTGAGCATGCTTTTTGCGTGACGTTTTACATACGTTTTGCGATGCGTCTTGCGAAAAAAAAGCGGGCAGGGGGTTGCATGGACGAAAAAAATGCGGTAATTTTGCCGAGGAAAATCACACACTTACAAGCCTGCACTCCCGGAGGGGAGTGTTCCGCCAAGCAAATCGGGGCTGACCGGTTTTGACAGCGTGTAGAGGTGGTATGTAAGCATGCAGAGCAATGATGGCTACGCTCTATAATCTGGGACATCGCAAGTTTTAAATGGCGAAAACAACTACGCTCTTGCTGCCTGATTGAAGTACAGTAGATCGGCTTAATCCCGGCAACAGTTGCCGGGACAAGACATCGCCCGATTGTCGTCGTCCCGAGACTAATCGACAAGGCGGTGCAGTTAAATCGGGAATAGGATCGCAAGAGCCTCGCGCGCGGTCTGAAACAACAGAGGCTAAGGGTGCGGTTGGCTGTCGCTTGCCTGCCACGCCACAAAAACCAACAAGCGAATAAGCATGTAGAAAGCATATTAGTTCCACGTTTGGACGAGGGTTCGAATCCCTCCAGCTCCACTTATGGCATCCGACCTAATTCGGACAATACGAGACAAACCTCGGACTATCAGATAGTTCCGAGGTTTTTTCGTGTCTTATCCAATCGGATTCAGGACCGATTCCAGACCAAGTTAAGACCTCCTCAGACCACTATTCGTCACCAAATCGTTTCAAGAATTCTTGTGACGAGAATTGTGACAAAAATGTGACCGATAACGGTGTAATAAATTGGTGTTCAATATCTTCCTAAGACCTAACTCAGACGCAACTCGGAATTTTAGGCGACATTTTAACAGCAGAATCTATGGATGTTAAAGTAACTGCCGACACAGATTTCCGATATATTGTGATAAGCCTTGATACAGACAGGCTTTTACATAGTGTCGTATAAATGTCTGACATGTTAAAAATGGCGTAAGTCGCTGATATGTCTGATGTTTGACTTCAAAGCGTCCAATCGGACAAGAAGTTAAACTTGTTATCATATCGAAGCCGGGTGAAATCGTCTTCATGATAACACTAAATCCAAGGAAGAAATGAAAAAGAACACATTCAAGATTCTTTATCATATCCGTGGCAACTATACCAACAAGGATGGGAAGTGCCCTATCACAGTACGTATAGCGGTGAACGGCGAGTATGCAAGAATCAACTCCACTCTGGCAGTAGAGCCGGAACTATGGGACGTAAAAGCTGGTAAAGCCATTGGGCGTTCAGCCAAAGTCCTTGAAATAAATAAACGGCTTGAAGATATGAGAGTCGTTCTGAAGGAACACTACTACGACATCCTCAACCGTCACGGCTATGTGACTGCGGAGATGGTGAAGAATGCCTTTACAGGTGTTACCGCCAAAGAGGAATCTCTCGTACCTCTTTACCTCCAGCATCTGGAAGACACCAAGAAGCTCGTCGGCCTAAGCAAAGCCGACCCTACCTATAGGAAATACGAGCGGATGTACCGCCGTGTGGTGGAGTTTATGAAGAAGAAATACAACATAACTGATATTCCCCTACGAGAAATCAAGACCTCCTTCATCACCGATCTGGAGTTTTTCCTTCGCACGGAATACAAGTATTCGCAGAATACCACCTACAAGTGTACGGGGGGAAAAACGATGCGTAAGTGGGAGGGATGAGCGGGGGTTGGGTGATTGGTTTGGAGGTCAGGGAGTTGGGCGCGGGCTTGTGGTGGGCGGTGGAAAAACGAAACGTTTTACAGGTGTAAAGAGATCTTGGCAGACGGTTTGCACTTGAACGGTGTTCAAACGGTGGTTTTTACATTTCGGCGGCCTCAGGTCGCATTTTTTTTGCACCGGCGGGAAGTGTACGCGGCGCCGGCTCGATCAGGCGAGAATCCGCGCTCCTGCGGCGGCGTTTTTGCGACCGTCGACAAGCGGGACTCCGTCGCCCATCAGCGCGAGTGTGTCGACCGCATGGGCGACGTGGCGAGGTGGCAAAGCATCGGCAGACCAACTGAAAAAACACATTAAAAACTGCCATATAGTTACTATTTGGAATTTTTGAGTAACTTTGCGGCATAAAACAGCGCCATGACCGGCGGGCGACGGCGAGAGCCTCCGAAGCAGCCGGAGAGGTGGCGATAAAACAGCAAGAAACATGGCGAAAGTGATACATGTGCATCTGATCGGCAAGCGGCGGGATCTCTACTTTGGGAGCATCGCCGCCGTCTACAGCGTATTGACCCCGGAGGAGGTGGGAATGACCCGCAGCAGCCTCGCTCATGCCGGACTATCGGGCGGCGGTACGGTAGTGACTAAAACGGCCATAATCAAACAGTCAACGCTTATCAGAAACCGGAGCGACCTACCCGCCGCCGGCGACAATTGAGGCCTGCAGAGAGCCTAAAAACGGCCTCATCGGCCGGCGGCAACAAATTGCCCGAAAATATTCCACGAGGGAGCCAGTGCGGCTCCCTCTATTTGTTATCCGATAGTCGACACAAAAGAGGTTTGGGGATACATTTGGGGATACGTTTGGGGGTACATTTTGCACCCTTGTAGGGGACGGTTTGGGGATACATTGTTAAAAGGTTTGGGGGTACATTTTAACACATTTACCCCCTCCGCGCCCCCTCCCCTAAATTGACGAAATTTTGAGTTGGAGAAATGAAACGCAAAAAAATCGGGGGGAAATTTGCAGCGACGATATTTGGTAGGGAAAATGTTAAAATGGATAACAAGCGCGGACTCAATGTATTACCACTATTGAGGGCAAAAAACGGCCTAAAAAGTTTGTGCGGGGATTTTTGGGTGTCGGCGAGGTGTGGAGCGTGGGGTACGCAGCGCGTGCGCGATGCGCGCGACGGAGGGCGACGGCGGGCGGTCGGAATTGTCGTTACCATATAGGCGGTGATCATGACTGCAGTTGACGGGTAAAGCCCACGATCGAGGCCACATGGAGCACATCGGCGCGATCGACGAGAAATGACGGCCCATCCGGATTGATCGACCGACACATGATCTGATCACCTCCATAATACGGAATCTTAAAAACAACACCATCGCGCGTATCTAATATGTGAGGCTCGCCCCATTTAATATTAGCAGGATCATCAACAAACCGGCAGGCGAGCTCATCGCCCGACAGATAGTCAGGCGCCATCGAGTCGCCCTCAATCTTGATGGTAAAATCGTAGGCCGGAAAAGTGGCGATCACCGGGAGGCGCTCACAATCCGCATCGCCGGCCGAATCGGTCGCGATCGATAACGCTCCCGCGGCTGCTGTAAATGGTATGCGTGGTCGCGTCACCCTTGGATCGACGCAATCCATCGGGCAAATGTCAATATTTTTTGACGCATATTGCGTAGGCAGCGACTCGGTAACAACCAACGCATCGTGTGATGGCGTTGTGTTAATCATGCGTCCCTCGCCTGTAAGTAACCAGGAGGGGGATATGTTTTCGCATTTTGCGTAAACTAATTCAATGTTAAATGTATCTCGCGCAAGCCACGTGGTTACACCTTGCGGAGATATGCCCAACTTGTTAGCAAACTGTGTTTTATTTCCCTGACAATAGTAGTCTATTAAGGATTGTAGTTGCTCTCTTTTATTCATTCTGCGAAATTTTAACTACGCAAATAGCGAAATTTTGCGCAATTTGTTTGGATTGTATTACGCATTTTGTTTACCTTTGCAACGTCTTCCAGATGGAAGGCGCCTCAAAGATACGAAAATTTGCAATAACACTCAAACAATTACGCGAAATGTTAAAACACGAAAGGGTCATGTTGGATGGCTTCATCAACTACAGTCGCAGGTTTAACCTAAAAGCGTTGCACAGGATACTCCGCGACGAGCAGCCCGAAATAATCACGGCGCTATATGATAAATATGGTGCTGAAAATCCTCTCGTCGAAAAACTCCTCCACATAGCAGACATAGAGATGGAGAGAGCTAACTGGTTACAAGAGAGGCTTGGATCCTGCGCAAAACGAATAAACATCGTCAGGACTACGCTATTTGATCTCTACAATACAACCCGAATAGAGGGCATAAGGGAAGCGCTCGACCAGTTTACATCTCAAAGGGAGATGCTGTGTAGATTACTTGAAACCGACGCTCCTTTGTCAATGGCAGATCGCGAATATCTGCTGGAGTTACTCAGGGATCCATCAGCTGAACCCGCCATAAAGCGAATGTCAAAGCGCAAATCAACCCATAATAAAACAGTATGAGCCTATTTACAAAGATCAAACAGGACTGGCAGGCGCGCCATCGACGCCGCCTCGCCGCGAAGCTGCAGCGCATGATCGCCGCCGCAGCCGACGAAAACGACGGAGCGCTCTCGCTCCACTGCGATATAATACTGCAGGGGGACATATATGTCTGTGGCGACACGGTACTGCAGGGTGACATGGATGCCCGTGGCGACATGATACTGCAGGAAGGCATATGTGTCCGTGGCGACATCCTCGCAGGGGGAGATGTGATCACAGACGGTAGAATAGCCTCAATGGGCGACGCATACGTGCATGGCCGGATCGACAGCCACAACGACGTAACGGCTTGTGCACACACCCCGGACTGGGTGACAGTGCCGAAAAAAAAGATAGAGGCCAACCCGTGAGGGCGCCTGCGGCGAAGAGTCGCCGCGAAACCATGTGGTGATTATATCGCTGTCCGCAGCAAGCAGGCGGGCGGCAGCCGGGGAGAGGATTTCCGGGAGGCTCCGGTCTCCCGCTCCCCGGCAATAAGGCCGGATAGCTTAGTTGGCAGAGCAACCGCGCGGTAACCAATCCGCCGGGGTGTCCGTGGTTCGAGTCCACGTCCGGCCACCACACAAACAATTAATCGACAACAATATGAAACTAATTGGATTGATCAAAAAGGCATGGAGGAAACTACTCCGCAAGAAAACCCGCGAAGTGCTTTGGGGACAAAAGTTTGACGGAACTATTACTTTATCACGTGGCTTACGCTAAATTGCATGATGTAGCCACATGACTGGCATACCCCACAGAAAGCGTTGATCCATGACACATTCGAAGAATCCGCGTCATCAGAATTCCTTTTGAAAGCTATGATTTGGGTGGCTTCACCAGTGTATTTGATGATGTCGCTGCCACACACGGGGCATTTGACCGAGAGTAAATGTTTTTTTGCTTTGTCTTTTTGTTCGGGAGTAAAATCCATAGTTGAAATGTAAAAATTTGACATCGCAAATATAGTGTAAATGGTCGGATCTGCAAAATCCATAGCGAGTATAAAGTTTGACACCTTTCTCCGGTCGTTTGCACAGCGCACGAACAGTGAGGAAATGCCGCTCACGTACAAACCTGCCAGGCGGTTGCAGCGTCAAAGCTGCCGTGCGCACTCGTAACAACCCACAAACAAAGCAAACAGATGAAAGCAAGAGCAGAACGGATAACCGGCGAAGCGGTCAAAGCGGCGATAGCAGCCATGGCCAACCTGCGCAAGGATCTAAAACCGATCATGCAGGACATGGAGGCCACGCATGAGATGGATGAGCTGGCGCAAAACCTCAACTACTGCGCCCTCGTAGCCGCCGACAACGGCCTGGCGCAAGCCCTCCACGACGTCAACAACTGGATCAGCGGCAAGTTTAACACCAAATAAACTGTAAAATGAAAAGATACATTGAAACAACATCGGATCAGTTTGACTTTTTGGTCGAAGCGTTTAATGTGTCGCCGCGCAAAGTGCGCGGAGCGCTCCGATTTGAGGCGCAGTACGAAAACTCAACCTCGGCCAAGATCCGCAACCTCGCCTTGCAGCGAGGCGGCAAGCTGAAATATGTCGTCGAGGGCGAGGATGCAATCTTTGACTCCGACGGCAATTACCTGCAGCTCTTTGATAATGGCGCAGTGATAGCTATAAGCAAGGTTACCGGCAACGCCGTGCTGACATACAAGGGCGAGATCCGCGCGGAGGTTGAGAAAATAAGATTTTCGGAAATTCCGGCGCTCCAGAAAGCCGCGCGCGAACTATAAACGGGGGGGGGTACGCGATGGAAGTGTATAACGGCAAAATAGCGGTCACGTTTGACGAGCTGACGTCGACAACCGACGGCGGAGCGGTGATCTCATGCAGCGCGCTCAAGGGCGTATTGCGTCGTCATCCGGAGTATCGCTTATCCAAGGGCGGCGGCCTCGGCCAAGTGTGCCGGATCGACTTTGACGCCCTGCGCGAGCTGTACCGCCGTCGGTTTATCGCCAAATACGGCGATCCCCGCAAACTCCTTGCCGACGAGGCTCTGCGCGCCGAGCTTGATCTTACCATCGACGAGGCCGCCAAAAAATATTACGCCAACTACCGCTATGAGTTGCGCGGCGAGCTTGTGGCTCTCGGCGAGGATGTGCAGCGCCAGCTCGTCATCAACGCCTCTGTGCTTAACCGGATGATCGCCATAATCGAGCGCCGCGGCCTGCTGCGGGTTAAAAATGGCGGCGCCACCATGCGCCAGCTCCTTGAGACCGCCGGCGAAACATACGAGCAGCTGCGTGACGCCTACGAGCACACCCTGCCCACAAGCGTAGAGCGGTTGCGCACCAAGATCAATGAGTATAAGCGCGACGGCTACCCCGCGCTGATCAGTAAAAAATATGGCAACAGCAATACCGTGGTGATCACAGAGGAGAGCGGCGAGTATCTGATAGCCCTCAAGCGCTCCAAAATGCCGGTCTATACTGACTCGATGCTCTACACCGCCTACTGCCTGCGCGCAAAGCAGGAGGGGTGGAAGGTGCCGCGCAGCGTACGCTCCCTCACTGACTGGCTCGACCGCCCCGAAAACAAGCGCCTGTGGATGAGCGCCGCATACGGACAAGTCGCCACCGATCAGGCCTACAGCCGTAAAAACACCACCATCCTGCCGAGTATGCGCGACTCACTATGGTATGGCGACGGCACCAAACTCAACCTGTACTACAAAGAGCTTGTACCCGGGCCGCGCGGCGGCACATGGAGAGTCAAGACCCTGCAGGTGTATGAGGTGATCGACGCTTATAGCGAGGTGTTTTTGGGTTACTCCGTATGCGAGACCGAGAACCCCCGCGCCCAATACGCCGCCTACCGCATGGCTCTGATCACAGCCGGACACCGGCCTTACGAGGTTGTGCATGACAACCAGGGCGGCCACAAAGAGGGTGACGCCGTGAAGTTTTTGGATCGCCTCCCGGTCAAGGTGCACCGCACGACCAAGCCTTACAGCGGCCAATCAAAAACCATCGAGAGCGTATTCAACCGCTTCCAGGGGCAATATCTGGCTCAAGACAAATTTTTTACCGGCATGAATATCACCGCTGTAAGAAAGTCAAGCCATGTAGACACGAATTTTGTCTACGCTAATATGGAGCATCTATATACCCGCGCCGAACTTATCAAAGCTTATGAGGAGTATCGCGAGCGGTGGAACGTTGCCGCGCACCCCAACACCGGCATCAGCCGCATGGAGATGTATCTGACGAGCTCCAACCCCGCCACCCCCGCGATCACAGAGGAGGATATGGTGAGTATGCTGTGGTGGACCACCGAACAACCTGTGGCCTACACCGACAACGGCCTCACGGTAACCATCAACGGCGAGAAACGTAAATATGAGGTGCATGAGCGCCCGGGTGTATATGACTACGATTTTCTCGGCCGCAACCGTGGCCGGCGATATTACGTCAAGTATGACCCCTGCGATCTGTCGTCAGTGCGGTTGTACACCAAATCGTCGACCGGCGATCTGCGCTTTGAGCGCGTGGCTGTGCCTCCCGTGAGGATCCACCGCAACATACAAGAGCAGCTCCCCGGCGAGCAGCAGCTGATCCGCGACAACATCAAGGCCAACGAGGAGGCCTACAAAAAACGAGAGATAGAGGCGCGCACCATCGAGCGCAAGTATGGCATGTCGCTCGAGCAGCAGGGACTTAACCGTCCGACACTCCCAGGCGGCAGCAAGAAGATCGAGGAGGAGATCGAGCGCGAGGTACACCGGCGCACCCGCAATCTGCGGCCGAAGTATGAGCGCATGAGCGCCGGGCAGGTCAGCAAAGAGATAAGCATGATGATACTCGACAGGAGTACCGGCAAGAAGCAGAATGATGACTACGGCGAGGATCAGCAATACAGAGCAGTAGCAAAATTATAACACGAGATAATCATGACACAAACAGAAAAACAAAGGATAACCGACGCCCTCCGCACTTATGTAGGGCGCTATCCGAGCCAAAACAAGGCCGCCGCAAGCCTCAACGGCGTGTCGGCCGCGACCGTCAGCGCCATACTCAAGGGCAATCATGAGCTGATCAGCGACGACATGTGGCGCAACGTCGACAAGCAGGTGACCCCGCAAGGCTCGCAGCTCGGCTGGAGGATTGTCGAGACCACATCATTTCGCGAGATCCAGACCGCCTTGGCTGACGCACAGGATTTTGGTAACGTGCGTTGGATCGTCGGCGACGCAGGCTGCGGCAAATCGACCGGAGCGCGGTGTTATGCCGCCAACAACGACAACGTGTTTGTAGTGCTCTGCGACGAGGATATGCGTAAGAGTGACTTTGTCCGGGAGATCGCCCGCAAGGTCGGGCTCAAAACCGCCGGCATGCGCCTGCGTGAGATGCTCGAGGGCGCGACCGACTACCTTATGCAGCTCGAGTCGCCGCTGCTGATATTTGACGAGGGCGACAAGCTCAATGACAACGTTATTCATTACTTTATCAACATTTACAACCGCATGGAGGGGTGTTGCGGCATAGCGTTTTTGTCGACCGGCTACATCGAGCGCCGACTGGAGCGTGGCGTGGCCTGTGGCAAAAAAGGTTACGCGGAGATCTACTCGCGCATCGGCCGCCGGTATTACGAGCTCGAACCTACCAACCACATCGATGTGGAGGTAGTCTGCGAGGCAAATGGCCTGACAGACAAAGGGCAGATCGCAAAAGTGGTTGCGGTTGCCCGCGATAGTGACTACGACATGCGCGTCGTGCGCCGCGAGATCCACCGACAAAAGCGGATCGCCGCCGCTAAAACGGCACCTGAAAAGCAGTCAAACAACGGTTAAACAGTGATCAAATGGCACGAGCATTATCAGTCAAAGAGGTTGACGCAAAAAAACTCCCTACCCTGACATTGAGCGAGCGATGGCACAATATGGTCGGAGAGATCGCACCCACCGGCGTATGGTTGATATGGGGCAAATCCGGATCAGGTAAATCGTCGTTTGTCATGCAGTTGTGCAAAGAGCTGTGTCGGCACTATAAGGGGATCTACAATAGCCTCGAGGAAGGCATATCCCTCACCCTGCAAAACAACATCCGCACCAACCGCATGAGCGAGGTCAACTCGCGTCTGGCGTTTGTTGAGGAATCGATCGAGGAGCTCAATGAGCGCATGACCAAGCGCATGAGTCCACATTTTTACATCATCGACAGTCTGCAGTGTACCGGGCTGTCGCCCAAGACATATGACGAGTTTGTCAATATCCATAAAAAAAATAAGCTGATAATATTTGTCAGCCAGACCGACGGACTTCGCCCGAAGGGACGCGTTGGTGATCATGCGCTCTTTATGGCCGATGAAAAGATTTGGGTAGAGGGATTCCGCGCGCAGACCTTTGGCCGTTTTATCGGTCCGGAGGAGACCTTTGTCATTTGGCCGGAGAGAGCACAGGCCTACTGGGGCGCACAAGTAAAAGCAGACTTAACCATCAAATAACACGAGATATTATGAGTACAATGAGAGAAAGCATCACGCTTGCCGCGCCTGATCGCGCCGGCACGGAGCATTACTACAGCCGCCCGCAGACATGCCGCTACTGCGGAGGATCCGGACACTTTGCCCCTTACGGCCCGGACGACAAAGCGTCCATATGCCCTGACTGTAACGGCGCCGGCAAAGTGGTGGCTGTCGTCGATATTACATGGGTGCCCGCCCGCCGTCGTGATCAATCCCGCAAAACCGGAGCAATACAATGATACGGAGTTGGCAAATACCACAGCACTACATGAGCATAGCGCGCTATATGGAGATCGAGATACCTGTCAGCCGGATCCAGGTCAATAACCGTCTGATCGACGCCGTGACCGTCGAGGTGATCCGCACCGACAGTCTCGGCCTGTGGATAGAGGTTGGCCGGACACAGGCAGGTTATCATTACTCGGTCACCTACGCCGTACCGACCGGCGGTGGCATTGGCGGAGTCCACACCAACTCGCCAAGAGCCAAGGACAAGACCGAGGCTCTGTTGGGCGGGCTGCGCGAGGCCGCCAAAAGCTACTGGATCACACGCCACGACGGCGCCGCAGCCTGCATAGAGGCCGCGGTCAGAGAGATCGAAAACTACAAAGCAACACAACTGACATTTTTTTGATATGGCGATAGACAACTACAGGCGGTTTTACGCGATCCTGCGGCAGATGCCGCAGCTCTATAGCCGCGACGAGCAAAAACGGCTGCTTGTACTGCAATACACCAACGGCCGCACAGACAGTCTCCGGGATATGACTACAAAGGAGTACAACGCCATGTGTAGCGCTCTCGAGCGGGAGTTTGGCATCCGGGAGCTCCGCCGCGAAAAGCGCAGCATATGCCTACGGCTCATGCAGCAACTCGGCAAGGACACCACCGATTGGTCGGTCGTCGATGAGTATTGCGTCGACCCACGGATAGCTGGCAAACCGTTTAGGGAGCTGACTAATGGCGAGCTTGACGCACTGGAGCGCAAACTACGTGCCATCAAGCACAAACAGGACAAAAAATCATCCATTAACCAATAATAATCATGGCAAAAAGAGTAAAAAAAACAATCATTACCGGCATAACCGCCGGGGAGGCCGAAGAGGCATTTGCCTCCTACGCCAAGGCCGACGCGCAGCAGGCCAAGATCACAGCTGAGATCGAGTTGGCATGCGCCAAGATCCGCGAAAAGCATCAGGATCAGCTCGCAGCCCTGCAGCAGACCAAGGACGAGGCGTTTGAGCGCCTGCAGACCTACGCAGTGGAAAACCAGAGCGAGCTCTTTGCAAAGCGCAAGAGCCTCGAGATGACCCACGGCGTGATCGGATTTAGAACGGGTCAGCCGAAGTGCAAGACCGCGCGCGGCACCACATGGGCCGACGCTCTGGAGCTCGTCAAGGACCGCCTCCCCAACTACATCCGCACCAAAGAGGAGGTAGATAAGGATCGCCTCCTGGCTGACCGCAACCTCCCATGTCGGCGTGACGACGAGCCGGAGGAGGCAGCACGTCCGCTGCTGCATGAGATGGCGCTGTGTGGCATCCTCGTGGTGCAGGAGGAGAGCTTTTTTGTCGAGCCAAAGAGAGAGGAGGCAGCGTCATGATCAAGTTGCGCAGAGTCGTGGGCACAGGCTCCGATCAGCAGACTCAGATCTGCTACGTGAGGAGAGAGAGTGTAGCCGTCATCGAGGAGCATGACGGCGGCGCATGGGTCGTAATGACCGACAAGAGCGTCATCCGTACGGATATGACCGTCGACGAGGTAGTGCTGGCTGTCAACATCGCCGAGTCGAAACAGTAAAAAAACAGGTAGAATTACTCAGATTGATTTGGTTTTGGGTGCGCGGGCTTGCGAGAGTCCGCGCATTTTTTAGTAATTTTGCATTGGAGAGCACAAATCTTGCACATGGCCAAAGGTAGGGATCGAGAATTAATCAAGTTACGTAATGAGGCGCTATGCCGGCGCTATTACTACTGGACCGAAACGCAGCGACTGCGTTTTGACGACGCGCTGCGCATACTCTCCGAGCGGGAGTTTTTTTTGAGCGAGCAGCGCATCATGGCCATCATACGCAAAGCGAGCCGCGAGGATCGCATCGAGGGGCTTAAGCCTGTCCCCAAAGTACGTGCCCCGCGGCTCACCGCCGACCAACTGCGGCTCTTTGCCGATCAGACCTGATCGGAGACCCTAAATGCAAAAGTCATCTCAGACACCTTGATACCATGCAGCATGGAGTACCCCCTGCTGCGCACGCGCGTAAGCGCCGAGGCATTGGCCGCAGCCCTAAACCGATACAGCGCCCGATAGACCTTGCGCAGCAGCCGGCGACGCTCGCGCACATGGTCGTATGTGCCGGATGTGTAATGTGTGTCGTGGTAGCAATCGATGGCGAGGCGCACGGTCAGCGAGGCGCGGCCGCGCTGGGTGTCGCCGGTCAGATCCTCCCACTCGATTTCGTCATTGCCGATCAGCACACAGGGGTAGGTTACAGGGTAGGCGTCGTCCTCGGCCGACGTCTCCAGTTGGCCATAATCCTCGTCGATCAGCGACAGCTCCGGCACCTCGGCCGCGATCTGCTTGATGATGTTGATGTACAGTTCTTCCATTTTGATTGTTATTATGGGGTTAATATTTTGCGGATCTCATCCTCGACGGTGCGGCGCAGCTCACGCGTGAGAGTCTGCGACGGGCCGATAAACTTACGTTGCGGCATTACGAATTGCGTTTTTTTGGTCAGAGCCATACGCTTCCACTTTTCTGATTCGGCGGTGGCGTTGAGATGTGCCACCGTCCTGCCTTTGTAGCGGCCTTTGCCATTGTCGGCTGTGGCCTTGCTCGTCCCCAACGC
>Ga0183011_10746_pt1 | contig 14388 bp, 12 predicted proteins | sample NAcewD2O_March_FD_122322 | JGI IMG/M metagenome (GOLD analysis project Ga0183011, IMG submission 122322) | Mouse cecal microbial communities from Vienna, Austria - N-Acetylneuraminic amended D2O_March | ecosystem: Host-associated > Mammals > Digestive system > Large intestine > Cecum | place... | reverse complement strand
GGCATACAAGGCCTGCTTGACCGGAATATCTTCCAGTTGTCGGGCGGAGAAAAACAGAAGATTGCGTTTGCAAGTATTTATGCAGTGAATCCGGAAGTATATGTGCTTGATGAGCCATCCTCTAATTTGGACTGTTTTGCGATACGGGAATTGCGCTCCATTCTTGAACTGCTGAAAGCACAGGGCAGGACAGTTATTCTGGCCGAACACCGTACATGGTATTTAGAGGAACTGGTGGATCGGGCGGTTTATATGGAACAGGGGAAGATTGTCAGGGAATATTCTATGCAGGAATTGAAGCGGTTCACTATGGAGGAACGGATAGAAACGGGAATCAGACCTGTCAGCCTTTCGGATTATCCGCTGTCGGAGAAAAAGTCAGTGAAATCGGACAAATATTTAAGTGTGCAGGATTTAAGGTTTGCATACAAAAAAGAAACAGCTCTACAGATACCGGATGCCAAGTTTCAGGCAGGAAACATTACGGCAATCATCGGGAAGAACGGGGCAGGGAAATCTACCTTTGTATCTGCTTTAAGCGGGATCTTCAAAAAGCAAAAGGGAACTGTCTGCATGGATGGGAAGAGACAAAACCCCAAAGAACGTGTGGCGGTCAGTTATATGGTCATGCAGGAGGTAAATCACCAGCTTTTTACGGACAGCGTTGAGGAAGAAATCGTCTTAGGGACGCAAGGATTATCTGCGGATAGGCTGGAGCATATTTTGGAGCAGATGGATATTGCAGATTTGAAAGAAAGACACCCTATGACGCTGTCCGGCGGTCAGAAACAACGTGTTGCGATTGCGGCGGCTGTCTTTTGCGGAAAGAAGATACTGATTTTTGACGAGCCGACAAGCGGATTGGATTTTAGCCATATGATGCAGACGGTTATTTTGTTGCAAAAACTGAAAAGTCCGGATACGTATATTTTTGTGATAACGCATGATTATGAATTTATTCTGTCGGCTTGCGATGAAGTAGTACAGATAGAAATGGGCTGTATCAAAGAAAAATATTCTTTGAATATTAAAAGCTTAAAGAAACTGAGGGATTTTTATCAGATAAATTAATAGTACCCGTAGGAGCTTGTCGTAAATATAAACCGCTGATATAGTTCGTCTTGCTGTGGCAATTCCTTGGGGTGGCGGGTGTAAAAGAGCAGGCAGAAAGCATTTACAGAAACAGACATCTAATCAATTTTCCTATATCCCTTAAAGCATAATCCTGCAAATATTGCACATAAGACACTGCCTGACAATAAAATATAAAGATAGGTAATATCTGTTTCTACGCCTGCCATAACTGCATATACAATACCAATAAATGAAATAACAGCTCCTGTAATACCGCCGGCAGTCAATGCCCCAAATCCTCTGTAAACACGGATTTTAGATAAAACATAATCCAATTTATGGATTCGTTCATTGATTAGCTCGACAATTCCTACAAGCATAAATAATGCGGGAATGACAGCCGTGATTATTGCCGCCGTCAAACCCCGATATTCCATAAAATCAGGTTCTTCCACAAAACATTTCCCTAAAACAATATAGTATGCAATCCATCCAATATTTCCAAAAATATCATAGATAATCCACTTTGCCGTTGAAATATCCGTTTTATACATAGGCACATCCCTCTCTTTGCTTTCATGGTCTGACACGTTATCCACTACTGCCGAAATTTTTTCATTTTTCCCGCGCCATCCTCCGGTACTCCACAGGTAAAACGCCGGTGTTTTGGCAAAACAGCCTTGCAAATCGGCTTGAGGTCGAGTAGCCGACCGCCTGCGCCACCTGCCCGACGGTAAGATTTGTTGCGACAAGCAGGTCTTTTGCCTGATTTATGCGCTGTTTCTGGATATATTCCGTAATGGTGCAGCTGTGGAACTGCTTGAAGCTTGTTTTTAATTTGGTGGTTCCCATGCAGGCGATTTTTGCCAGTCGCTCCAGAGGGATTTTCGAGGCATAATGGCTGTCTAGGTAAGCGGCCACCTCGTTTAAGGCGGAAATGTCCTGTTCCGGCAGGCGAACCTGCCTCGCTTTTTGTCTCTGCCGCCCCGCCTCCATAATGAAAGCCACTGCCTCCGCGATCTTCCCCTCATAAAACAGGCTTGCGGCGATGCCGCTCCCACGGTAGGTTTTCATCTGCCAGAGAAGCCTTGCCATTTCAGGAAACTTATCTGCGCCGTCCATCTTCCGGAAAGCGGGCAGAGGGCTGTCATAGCTGTCAGGATAGCGCATTTTCAGGTAATCCTCATAGTATGCGGGCATGATTTCAATCCCGACGGAACGGATGGGAACCTCTTTGTGCACCAGCACCTTATAAGGATCGCGACTGCTGACAAAGGTTTTGATGCAGCCTGCGGATAAGCAGCGTTGCGGCGCCAGTTCCTTTCCGGATATGGAGTCATACTGCGTGTAGCTTAGGCAGGACGGCAGTTCAAATTCCATAAAGATATCCTGATAGAAAAAGAAATCGTGTATTTTAATGTCAAACAGATCCTTCCATGCATATACCCAGTAACCGCCTTCCCCGATTTCAGGGGAAAGCCGCCAGTACATGCCGGCGGGATTAAATGATCCGGTATTTTTATCCGGAATAAAATGGTATCTGTCCATGACCGATTGGTAATAGTCTGCAATCATGCCTCCCATAAACATCGCCTCCCCATATATGAAAATATTTGCAAGGAAAAGACAAAACTTTGAAACAATCAGGCGGACATCGCTTGAGATGCTTGCCTTTCCTAAGCAGAGCGGATATTCTGTGAAATATGGTTAGTATTAACTAATTAAATATAACAGATTCCGGGCGGTGCGTCAATCCGTCCGGGAGAAGAAGGAGGGAAATTTATGTCAGACAAAAATGACACAAGGGCAATGCTGCTTACGGCAGGTCCGTGGAAGCTGGTGCTTTCATTGAGCGTGCCTGCAATTATCGGTATGGTTGTGGTCGGGCTTTACAACCTGATGGACGCCGTGTTTGTGGGGCAGATGGTAGGCAGTAATGCCATGACGGCGGTTTCTGTCGCCTATCCGTTCACGCTGGTGAATACCGGAGTCGCCACGCTGATCGGCGCCGGTTCGGCCTCCATCCTGTCAAGGGCTATCGGAAAGAAAGACCAGTCCACGGTGGACAGGATTATGGGGAACCTGATTGCATGGAACCTGATTTTTTCTATTGCAATCACGGTAATCGGCATGATCTTTACAGGACAGATTTTAAGGCTTTCCGGAGCAGAGGGTGAAATACTGGATATTGCCACCCGCTATCTGCGGATAATTTTTGTAGGCAGTACCTTTGTAAACTTTGCACAGTCCGCAAACATGATTATGCGTGGCGAAGGCAGGCTGAAACGTGCCATGCTGATCAGCGGCGGTGCGGCGGTGCTGAATATTGTTTTAGACCCGATACTGATCACAATGATGAACCCTGCCGGGAAAGGCGCGGAGGGAGCCGCTTACGCAACGATCCTTTCCCAATTTGTCCAGGCAGCTCTGACACTCTGGTATTTTCTGAAAAAGAGCCAGAATGTGAAGATCCATGGAATCCGGCCAGAAAAGGAATTATTCTCTGAAATCTTTGGCATTGGTTTTTCGGCTATGCTGATGCAGGTCATGCTTCTGGTCCAGCAGACGGTTCTTTATAATGTGGCGGCGCAAAATGGCGGTGGTGAATGGCAGACGATCCTTGGCGCGACACTCCGGGTACAGTCATTCGCATTTATCCCCCTTTGGGGATTGAGTCAGGGCTATCAGCCAGCGGTGGGGACAAATTTCGGCGCGAAGCAGTATGACCGGGTAAAGTACATAACAAAAATCTTTTCCATTGCGGCAACTTTACTGGCGGCGATCTTTTATCTTCCGATCATATTGGCTCCTAAAGCCATGCTGTCACTGTTTATCACGGAACCGGAAATTGTCGCACAGGGAGCAAATGATTTCAGGGTGTTTTTTATCTCTTATATTGTATTAGGATTTTGGGTTGTGATCCTTACCCTGATGCAATCACTGGGAAGGGCTTCTAAAGCAAGCGTGCTGGTTCTTTTGCGCCAGATCGTGATCTATATTCCTGCGGCGTTTATCATGCCTCATGTTGCCGGACTTGATGTGCATGGTGTGTTCTGCGCTCCGCTTATTACAGATGTGGTTGTGCTGATCGTGGTTATCTGGATGATGTGCAGTGAATTTAGGAGAATGGATCAGTTAAAAGCTGCGAACAGGTAGGGAGGTTGGATGATGAAACTTCATGCGTCAGGCGAGGACTATTTGGAAGCTATGCTGATACTGCAAAGGCAAATGGAAGAAAGTGCGGTGCGCTCCATAGACCTTGCCCGGCACATGGGATTCAGTAAGCCGAGCATCAGCCATGCAGTAGGTGTTCTGCAGGATGGAGGATTTCTTGAAATGGATAAAGACGGATTTCTCCATTTGACAGATAAGGGCAGAGAAGTAGCCGAGAAAATATATGAGCGCCACCAGTTTTTTATAGATCAGCTTATTGCGGTTGGTGTGGATGAAACAACTGCAGAGCAGGATGCCTGCCGGATTGAACATGCTATCAGCGATGAATCCTTTCAGAAATTAAAGAATGCAATAAGATCGGGAGGAAAACAGTATGGTAAATATTCTGGTGGTTGAATTGGATAAAGGAAACGAGGGTGACTGGAAAGAGATTCTTGCTTTTCTGTCAGGAAAAATGCATTGTCAGGTATCAAGGATACCATTATTAGTTCCTTCTGATGAAAAGAACAGGAATGTGCTGTCGTTTCCCGGCATGGAGATCCGGTTAAAGGAACAGATTGCTCTCAGAGATGGTGAACCGGTTCATCTGAGCCATTATGAATTTTTTGCGCTCTGTTATCTGGCACAGCACCCTAGCTGGGTTTTTACGAAAAAGCAGATATATGAGGCTGTATGGAAGCAGCCGGTAGAGAATTGCGAAGCGTCAGTGAGTAGTGTGATCAGTGGTGTATCAAATCCTGCTCTGCATCATCAGAAACGAAGTGACTTTCAGGACGATGGCAATGTGGGCCTGCATTGGCATAGCGGCGGCAGTTTTACAGACAGTCCTTATGTCCTTTGCTGGTACCTGCACCCATGTGGCGGCGTTCAATACCATGCACAAAATCAAAGTCAGGGTGCTGGAGCATATATCCAGATTCAACCTGGGATTTTTCCAGGAACACGCGCCCGGACAGATCAAAACAACGCTGTTTGATGATGTGGATGAACAGAGAATGAAAGACATTTCCGAACTGCAACGGCGCATTGGAACGTACTCCAAGACCCGTGAAGTTTACGCCCAATATCGGAAACTGACAGGCAGGAAACAGGCCAAGTTTTATGAACAGCATACCAGCGAGATCGAAGGTTGTCAAGCGGCGAAGCGGTACTTTGATTCTCTCGGTTTGAAAAAGCTTCCGTCCATGCAATCACTGAAACAGGAGTATGCCATATTGAAGGCCGAGAACAAAAAGCGGTATCCAGAGTACAAGCAGGCAAAGGCGAAAATGATTGAGCTGCTCACCGCTAAAAACAACGTGGAGCGGATTTTGGGCGTGACGGAGAAAGAGAAAAATTGTGACCGTCAGCAGGATGCGCGGTGATGATTTTTCTCTCCCTGCGGGTAACAGCAGACGCCGGAGGCGGCTTAAAAATCCGGGCGCACTTGCACCCGGATTTACAGGGGTTTGGGGGCGGTTAGCCACCAACAAGCACGCGCCGGGTATATACCGGCGCATTGCTTGCCGGTACCCGGTACCCTGATCGTACTATCCAGCAAGCATCTTGCTCTGCTGTTTCCCGATCCACGCCAGCCGCAATGAGCTGTTATAGTGAAAAAATCTATTTCTACCGCAATTGCCACTGTTCGGCCTGATTTTGCTCATGCCAAAGGCGGGCATACAGTCCATTCTTATCGAGCAGCTGTGCATGCGTTCCTTGTTCTGCGAGATGTCCTTTTTCCAAAACGATGATGTTGTCCGCGTTGCAAATCGACTGCAAACGGTGAGCAATCACGATCACGGTCTTTTCCTCTACCAAAGCGGAAATGGCCTGTTGAATCAGGACTTCATTCCTGGGATCAAGGGACGCTGTTGCCTCGTCCAAAAGAATGATTGGCGCGTCCTTCAAAATCGCTCGTGCGATAGAAATACGCTGTTTTTCACCGCCGGACAGAGTAGAGCCGCCCTCGCCGACAATCGTTTGATAGCCGTCCGGCAACGCCATGATAAAGTCATGGCAGGCTGCCGCTTTCGCCGCTTCTATGATTTCTTCATGGGTCGCATCCGGTTTTCCCATACGGATATTCCCCTCAATGGAGTCGTGGAACAAATACACATCCTGAAAGACAACGCTGATGTAAGACAGCAGATCATCCGTCCTCATATGCTTCAGCGGCACGCCGCCCAGACGTATCTCGCCCTGACCGGCATCCCAAAACCGTGCCGCAAGCCGGGTGATCGTAGACTTTCCAGAACCGGACGGCCCTACCAAAGCGGTCACGCTTTTCTCTGGGAACGTCAGAGAAATATCGTGCAGAACTTCCGCCGCACCATAGGAAAAGCTCACATGGTCGAAGGTGATCTCCAAGCCTGCGGGCTGTTGGGATTCCGATGGTTCCGGCAAGGGCCGTTCCTTGAACAGGGCTTCAATTCGCTGTCCGCTCCTTGTGGTACGGGCAAAATCGGCAATAAATGTAAACAAAATCAGTACAGGGTCATAAATCGTCAAAGTCAGTACCAAAAAGAAAATGTAATAATACGGTTCCAACGTCCCGCCAGTTAAACATATCCCGCCGGCAAGCATCACAAGAGCAATTCCGCCGTTCAAAACAAATCTTCCCAGCATACTGACCGGCGCGGCGGCACCTGTTTCCATGTGAATTGCCGCATTTCTCTGACGGTTCAGCGCATATTTTAAGGCTTCAAAATGCTTGCCCGCCATATGAAAGGCTTTCAATGTCTGGATACCGCCCACATACTCCAAAATGCGGGAGGATGTTTCCTGCTGGGAATACTGAAAATCGGCTCCGGCATCGTTCATCCGCCGATAGCTGAGAAAGGCAAAGGGCAGAGCCAGCGGGATCACGATAAAAACCGACAGCATCATGCGCCAGTCAAAGGCGGTGAGCATCACAAGCATAAGGGCAAAGCGAATCAGAACCGTGACGATCTGAGGCAAAATCTGCTGGGACAGATTTTCAATTTCCGAATAGTCCCGTAAAAGCACGGTGGATAAGTCTCCAGCATCCCGTCCGTTGTAAAATCCCATACTCAGGCGGCGCAGATGTTCCCCCATACGGATACGGGAATCCTTGATCGTTCCGGCAAATCCCACACAGAAGTCAATATACGTTTTCTGCCGGATAAAGTTGTAGGCTATGAACTGCACAAGCAGCACGCCGCACATGATCCAAAGCTGGGTGAGCGGCAAATCCACCCCTGGCTGGGCAATTGGAATCAGCAGACAGTAAATTGCCAGGAGCATGATGGTGACAGGGATGGAGGCCACAAAGCTGTCAAAAAAGATCCATACGGCCAATTTCTTAAGTTCCCCGGTCTGGCCCAGCGTCATCATATTCAGCCAGCGTTTGACTTTCTTCATTCCGCGTCTCCTCCTTTTCCGCTGCGTTTGATTGTCCAGCGGTCCCTCCGCTCATTTGCGGCAACCAGCCCGGCATACGGACCGCAATCCTTTAAAAGTCTTTCATGCGTCCCTGCCCCAACCAGTTCTCCGGTATCCATGACCAGAAGCTGGTCTGCCCGTTCCACGGTTTTTAAGCGGTGGGCGATCATCAGCACTGTTTTTCCTCTGGAAAGCCGGGCAAAAGCCTGTTGGATGTTCGCTTCGTTCTCGGCGTCCGCATAGGCAGTGGCCTCGTCTAAAATGATGATGGGCGTATCCCGCAAAAATACTCTGGCAATGGCAAGGCGCTGTTTCTCTCCGCCGGACAGATAAGCATCCTGTTCTCCAATAACGGTTGCATAGCCCTTGGGCAGAGCCATAATCGTATCATGGATGCCTGCGTTTTTCGCCGCCTGCTCCACCTGTTTTTGACTGGCCGTGGTATTTCCCATGCGGATATTATTCTCCACAGTATCATGAAAGAGGAAGCTGTCTTGAAATACATAGGAAACCAGTTGGGTCAGCCTCGCCGGAGAAATATTGCGGATGTCCACACCCCCAATGCAGATACGCCCCTGCTGCGGCTCATAGAAACGCAAGATCAGCTGCGCCAGAGTGGACTTCCCGCCGCCGGACGGCCCTACCAGCCCCGTCACACTGTCTGCCGGCAGACGGAACGACACATTCCTGACCGCCTGCGTTCCCTCGGAATAAGAAAAAGAGACTTGCTCAAAGGTCACATCATATCCGGTGGGATTTCCCGTGCCGGTCTCGCTGATCTCGTCCTGCATCAGAATCCCGTCAATACGGTTCATGCCCTCGATCACCCGGTTGGAATCCAGCACCTTGACCATCATATCCTCCATGGGTTCTTTCAGGGCGCTGCCTACTAAAAAGAACAGCAGCACCACAGGCAGAAAATCCAAATAGCTTTTGGCCGTTGGGATCAGCAGCAGAGATGCGGGAATTAAAAACAACAGCTGTGCTCCGAAGAACGCATAGTAAGCACCCATCGGCTTGGCGTTGGCATGGGCAGTTTTGGATACCACATGAACAAAATTGCTCAGATCCCGTTCATAGCGCTGGAACGCGCTGAGGGTGCGGTTAAACACCTTTACCACCGGCATTCCGTGGATATACTCTACAATGGTTCCCTGCATGGTTTCCTGTGCATTGGCCAACTCCACCTGCAAAGCGGCTTTATCCGGTTTGTTCAGACAGGTGGACAGCAGACAGAATGAAATCACGATGGGGGCCAGTGTGACCAGCGCCAGCCGATAGTCCATAAAAAACAGATAAAGCAGGGTAAAAACCGGCATGGTAATTGCGGTGGCAATATCACAGATATGGTGCGCCAGAAAGACCTCCAGCTGTTCCGCATCGTCAGACAGGATTTTCTTAATGGCCCCCTGTGTGGGGGCAAAGGCAGCCGCACCGTTGTCCGTCCTGCGGGATGCGCTGCTGATTGTTTTTTCCCTTCTGATTCCTGTTTTCATGGGCGTTACCGGCATTTTCTGGGCAGCCCCGGCTGCGGATGTGCTTGCCATTTTCGTTACGGCGGCAGTCATGGTACGGGTGTGGAAGGAATTAGGCAGGGAGAAGGAAACGCAGGAGCCTGCTGCGGCAGCAATCCGACCGTCCCGCAAGGGAGCGGTCATCACGATTGCCAGGGAGCATGGCTCCGCCGGAAAACGGATCGGGCAGATGGTGGCGGAAAAACTGGATATCCCCTGCTATTATAAAGAACTGGTGACGGTCGCCGCCCAGGAAAGCGGGCTGGCGCGGGAATTTATTTCCGGCATCAATTCCGATGAAAATGCCGTTATGAGGGAACTGTACCTCACAGCCGATCCGGTGAAACGCGCCATAGCGGCGCAGGAAAAGGCAATCCGGCATATTGCGGACGCAGGCTCCTGCGTCATCATAGGGCGTTCGGCTGACTATGTACTGCGTAATTACCCGGATGTGGTGCGTATCTTTATCTATGCCCCGGAAAGCTACCGTGAGAAAAAGGTAATGGAGATGTATGGGGACAGCCCGGAGGATGCGAAAAAGAGCATTGCAAGGTCGGATGCAACCAGGAGCGCCTATTATAAAAGCGTTTCCGGTCAGGAGTGGGGCAATCCACACGGCTATGAACTGTGCATTGACGCATCGGTGGGCGAAGAGGCAGCGGCAGACATGATTTGCAGCTATATCAGACGGATTGGCAGGCACTAAACAAAGAATGGCTGTATGAGATGGTACATTACCAGCGGTTAGTTTATTGAGGTGCCAGTCACAGAAACAATTTTATTGGGTGCCTGAATTTATTGGCAAGTATTTTATCCCCGCCTTTTGGAGATTGGCGAGACCGCCAATGCTCGGCTGGAAAGACTGATGCCGGAGCTGATGAAAGCGGCGGGCGTGACGGAGGAACTGAAAGCCGGTGACCCATGCAATGGGTGGGGCTGGCGAATAATTGCAGGACACAGGCAGAGGAAATTATCTTTGACGAATTGATTTATTGCTAAATGTATTTTGTTGAAAAATTATGAAGAACTGTTGACAAACTGCATGTAAAGCAATATACTGAAAGTGCTACTTTCGATAGTAGTACTTTCAGTATTTTTTTAAGGAAAGGGGGGAAAATATTGTCTAAACCGGACACAAGTATTGACCCACGCATTTTAGAATCGGCAAAAACAGAATTTTTATTGCATGGTTATGAAAAGGCATCTACCAATGTAATCTGCAAAAATGCAGGTGTAACATGGGGGGCGCTGGCAAAAAGATATTCAGGAAAAGATGAATTGTTCTGTGCCTTGGTGTCGTCCATTGCGGACAGCTTTAAAGAAAATTTAAAAATACAACAGGTTCAATTTCATTCCATGCCGGAACAGGAAAAAAAGGTTATATCACCTGATTCAGAAAAAAGGGTAATTGATTTTGTTGATTACATTTATGACCATTTTGATGAATTTAGACTATTGATTGTTTGTTCCGGCGGTTCCTCTTATGAAAATTATTTGGATGAATTGGTTGATATTGTTGTGGAATCCATGACACAGCTTATTGACAGTAAGGGGCGTAAAATTACGATTCAGGGAAAGGAAGTAACACCGGATTTGGTACATATTTTAGTGAGTTCCAATCTGTATGGCTATTTTGAACCCATTACACACAGCATGAGCCGTGAGGATGCAAGAGTTTATGTGGAGCAGCTGAAATATTTTTTTGATATTGGCTGGAACAAAATTCTTAATCAGTGAAAATAAGTGCCGCTTGGCGGCATTTATTTTCGGCAATTAGTTAGTGATGACTAATTATTATAAGGAGGATGATACACAATGAAAAAACAAAATGTATTTGCCCATTTGTTCAGTTATATGGGGAGATTCAAAATCACAATGGTGCTATCTATCATATTGGCGGCGGTTGCGGCAGTATTGAATTTGAGTGCATTTGTCTGCGTTTATAATGTCGGAAAGGAAATAGTACAGTCTTTAGGTGATTTTACCAGATTAAATCAGACGTATATGAAAGAGTTGGGATGGCAGGCAGTTTTTTTGATTTCCGCATCATTTGGAACATATGGATTTTCGCTATTGTTCTCTCATATTACGGCATTTAATACAGTGGCAAAAATCCGTATCCATTTAGCCGGGCATATAGGGCAGCTCCCATTGGGCTATCATTCCGCTAACCCAAGCGGAAAACAGAGGAAAATTATCGAAAAGAACACGGATAACATGGAAACCCTGATTTCTCATCAGATACCGGACCTTGTACAGTCTGCAGTTCTTCCGATTGCATTTCTGGTCTTTATGTTCCGGTATGACTGGCGGCTGTCTTTCATTTGCCTGTTGCCTATTCTGCTTGACTTTATGGTTCTTGCCGCTATGCTGAAAGGTACAAGTGAGGGGCTTGCAAAGCAATACCAAAAATCTGCGGAAGATATTAGTAATGCTGCGACAGAATATGTCAGAGGAATATCCGTAGTGAAAGTGTTCGGGCAGACCGCAAGCTCATTCCGGCGTTATAAGACAGCTGTTAAAGAATATAGCGACTATGTAATAAAGTATGCTTTCTCCATGGAGAACAGCGACAGTATTTACAATACAGTCATCAATGGAATTTTCTTCTTTTTGATACCTGGCGGTATCATTTTGTTCAATGCCAGCCGTAATCCGGAACGTATGATATTGAGTTTTATTTTCTTCGCTGTATTGATTCCGGCTGTGGTTACCATTTTGAACCGGATTATGAAAAGTTCCTCTAATATGATGGTCGCAAGTTCTTCCCTGGATGCGATTGAAAAAATCCTTGCGGAACAATCCCTGCCGCAAGCAGCGGTAACAAAGCAGCCGGATAGTTATAACATCACTTTAGAGCATGTTTCTTTTGCCTATGAGGACGGCGCTGAAAAGGCATTGACAGATGTTTCTCTCACAATCGGCCAGGGGACAGTTACTGCCCTGGTGGGGGAATCCGGCGGTGGAAAAAGTACCATTGCAAATCTAATCGCACGTTTTTGGGATGTGCAAAGCGGTTCTGTAAAAGTGGGCGGTGTTGATGTTAGAAATATGGATTATAACGCTTGGATGGAGCAGGTGAGTATTGTTTTTCAGGACACAAACCTTTTCAAAATGTCTATTGCTGATAATGTGGCATTTTATACTCCCGGAGCGTCAAGGAATGATATACTTCGGGCGCTCCATTTAGCGCAATGCGATGATATACTGGAGAAACTGCCTGACGGTGCAGATACAGTAATCGGAACAACAGGAGTTTATCTTTCAGGAGGAGAAATGCAGCGTATTTCACTGGCCCGTGCTATTTTGAAAGATGCTCCCGTGGTGCTTTTGGACGAAGCCACGGCTTTTGCTGATTCCGAGAATGAACACTTGATTCAAAAAGCATTGGATGAGCTTTTGCGTGGTAAAACGGTTTTGATGATTGCGCACCGTCTGTCTACCGTAATTCATGCAGACCAGATTTGTGTTTTAGAGCGTGGTGCGATTACGGAAAAAGGAACTCATGATGAATTGCTGAAAAAAGATGGAATGTATGCCCATATGTTCCGGGAATACCAGAATAGTATTTCATGGCGGATTGGAGGAAGAAAAAATGCTTAAAAAACTATTTCACCTGAGTGCAGACGGCAGCAAGGCTGTTATGAAAGCAAGCCTGTGTATGACTATTTTTAACCTTTCCACTTTACTTCCGGTCATTCTGTTGGCAATGGTGGCCAATGAGATGCTGAACTGTTATTTTGGGGATTCCAAGGTAAAGGTTCCGTTATGGAGTTATTGGGGAATCTCTCTGGCTTTAATGATTATTATTTTTCTTACATATCGTCTGACATACCATAAAAAGTATTACACATCAGGAAAAGAGGATATGCGTCTGCGTATGGAATTGGCAGACAAAATACGTAAACTTCCCCTTTCCTACCTTGAAAAAAGGGATTTGAGCGACCTGACTTCTGTCATCATGGATGATGTTGCAACTACAGCCAATACTCTTGCCAATACATTGACGGAGTTAATCAGCGGTATTTGTTCCGGTATGATAGCTCTTATACTGCTGTTCCTGCATAATTGGCATTTGGCATTAAGTTTAGCCTCTTGCCTGCCGTTAGCTGTGATTGCCATGTCATTGTGCAAATTGATTTCAGAGGGGACGAATAAGAAAAATAAGCAGAAAAAGCTGGCTGTCAGCGATGGTTTGCAGGAATATCTGGAAAATATAAAAGTCTTGCGTACATCACGAAAAATGGAAGATTATCAAAAAGCACTCGCTGTAAAAATCAAGAGGATTATACCAGGGCTTGTGCTGCATGAACTTTTGGCGGGATTGTCCATTTCAGTTTCCTACAATGTTATGCGTATAGGGCTTGGTTTTGTGATTATCTCCGGCTCTCTATTGCTGGCCTCCGGTGAGATCAGTCTGATTACCTTTTTACTCTTTTTGTTTATGGCGGTTAGGATTTATGAACCTCTTACAAAATCATGTGAAATGCTTGGCGAGATGATTTATTCCCTTGTGAGCGCAAAACGGATTCGGGATTTATTGGACATCCCAGAGCAAACAGGAGAAGAAAACGTCCAAATCAATCAGTTTGATATTTCTTTTGATAATGTGAGCTTTGGCTATAATCAGGAGGACGTGATCCACAATGTTTCCTTTACGGCAAAACAGGGGGAAATAACGGCGCTTGTCGGACCTTCCGGATGTGGAAAAAGCACCTTGTGCAAACTGGCTGCACGTTTTCATGATGTAGAGCATGGAAACGTGAGAATCGGTGAAATCAATGTAAATGAAGTTGCGCCGGAAATATTATTCAAAAATTATTCTATCGTATTTCAGGACGTAGTGTTGTTTAATGACACCATTTATAACAATATTAAAATCGGACGGGAGGACGCAACAAAACACGAAGTGATGGCAGCCGCAAAATTAGCCAGATGTGATGAATTTATTGAACGTCTGCCTATGGGATATGACACCGTAATTGGAGAAAATGGAAAGACGTTATCCGGGGGAGAGCGCCAGCGCCTTTCGATTGCCCGTGCTTTTTTGAAGGATGCACCTGTGATTTTGCTGGATGAAAGCACTGCATCTATTGACCCGGAGAATGAAACAAAAATCCAGGAGGCTATCGGTAAACTAATTGAAAATAAGACTGTTTTAATCATTGCCCATAAGCTGCGTTCTATCGTGGAGTGTGATAAAATCATTGTCTTAAAAGAAGGGCGCTTAGTAGAAGAAGGC
>Ga0183011_10743_pt1 | contig 14413 bp, 10 predicted proteins | sample NAcewD2O_March_FD_122322 | JGI IMG/M metagenome (GOLD analysis project Ga0183011, IMG submission 122322) | Mouse cecal microbial communities from Vienna, Austria - N-Acetylneuraminic amended D2O_March | ecosystem: Host-associated > Mammals > Digestive system > Large intestine > Cecum | place... | reverse complement strand
CGCTATGACCTCGCACAGCCATGCTATGCCGAAGCCGTCCCGCAGTTGCCCGACAATTACCCCGATCTGGCCCGCCTGCAACGCCGGTCAGACGTGCTCGACGAACTTGCTGTTTACTCTCAGAACGTGACTCTCAACGACTCACTGCTGCGTCTGGCAGCCATGCCGGAAGAGCAGCAGTTAGCCGTGATCGACAAAATCATATCCGACCTCAAAAAGAAAGAAAAAGAAGAAGCCGAGGCGGCCAAGCGCGAGGAGTATCTCGCTCAGCAGGAAGCCCTCGGCTCGAACCTCAACAACAGTTCGGCTTCGGCACCGACCACGTTTACGCTCAACACCGACAAGTCGTGGTACTTCTACAACACGGCCACCCGCAATGCCGGACGCACCGACTTCCAGCGCCGCTGGGGCTCGCGTAAGCTCGAAAACGACTGGCGCCGGCGCAACAAATCGTCATTCAGCATGGACGATTTCAGCGGTGACGGCGACGAGTCAGACGCAGACCCCGACAGCGGAGCCGACGAAGCCGACGACTCCTCAGCCGACAAGGCCGACAAAGAGCAGGAAGCAAAGGCCAACGACCCGCACCACCGCGAGTATTACCTGCGCCAGATTCCCAAGACCGATGTGGAGAAAACCACTGCCGGCGAGGTGATCCAGGAAGGGCTCTACAATTCCGGACTCATACTCAAAGACAAGCTCGAAGACTTCGATGCGGCCGATGAGGAATGGCGCCGGCTGATGAACAGCTACCCTGACAACGTCTACCGCCTCGACATCTACTACAATCAGTATCTGATGAACGTGCGCCGCGACCGTCAGGCCGAGGCCGAGCGCTACCGCCAGCTCATACTCAGCGAATTTCCCGACTCAAAATATGCCCAGGCAATGGCCGACCCGAACTATATCGACAAGCTGCGCTCCATGCTCGCCCGCCAGGAAGAACTTTATGAGAACGCCTACAGCGACTATCTCGCCGACCGCAACCCGCAGGTCCATCAGGCCTACGAGACAATGGCGCGCGACTATCCCCTCTCGCCGCTCATGCCGAAGTTCATGTTTCTCCACGCCCTGGCCTACGTCACCGAAAACAAGCCCGAAGAATTCGGCACCACCCTCAGGGAACTGCTCGAACGCTATCCGGAAACCGACATGACCCCGATGGCCTCGTCATATCTCAAAGGCCTTGCCCAGGGCCGGAAACTCCACAGCGGCACCTCCAACATGCGCAGCATGATCTGGGATATCCGCCTGACCAACGACTCGACCCTGCTTGACGGCGAAGCCGCCGATCTTGACTTCACGCTCGCACCGGAAGAGCCCCACTATCTGGTGTTGCTCTTCTCCACCTCGCAGATCTCGCCCAACCAGCTGCTCTTCGATGTGGCCCGCCACAACTTCACCACCTACATGGTGCGCGACTTCGACCTCGAAGTCATGAACTTCGGGCAGCTCGGCCTTCTCCTCGTCAAGGGATTCAGCAATGAAGCCGAGCTCAACCACTACCGCTCGCTGCTCAGCCAGGACCGCGGTGTCATCATACCCGAAGGAGTGCGCCCCGTGCAGATAAGCAAGAGCAACTTCGAGAAACTGCTCCAGGGAGGCGGATCGTTTGACGACTACTTCCGCTTCATCGGCGAAGAAAGCGTCCGCGAGACCCATGAATCAGTCCTGCCACCCGAAGAATATCCGGCAGCATCTGAAATGTACACCCCCGAACCAAACACGGAGACCCCTGAAGCCCCCGCAGAGCCTGCTACAGCAAAGCCTACTACAGCAGAGCCTACACAAACAAGCCCCGCAGAGCCAAAAGCGCCCCAAAAGCCCCAATCCCCCAGCCTCCCCAGCACTCCCAAAACTCCCAAAACTCCCAGCTCTCCCAAAACTCCCGCCCCGCCCAAAAAGCCAACCTCGCCTCCGGTCTACCCTGACTATCCCCTCGGCAGCGAAGGCGATGAAGACTGACCCTCCACCAAAACCCCATAACCAACCCCAACCGACAGCAGAATGCCATCAACCATACTCTGGGCCGACGACGAGATCGACCTCCTCAAACCCCACATAATGTTCCTCAAAGGCAAAGGCTATGAAGTGGTCACCGCATGCAGCGGCGCCGACGCCCTTGAGCTTGCCGGACAACAGAACTTCGACCTCATCATCCTTGACGAGAACATGCCCGGCCTGACCGGACTCGAAACCCTCCAGCGCATAAAACTCACCTCGCCCCACATACCGGTGATCATGATCACCAAAAGCGAGGAAGAAAACATCATGGACCAGGCCGTAGGCAACAAGATTGCCGACTACCTCATCAAGCCGGTAAACCCCAACCAGATACTGCTCTCGATCAAGAAAAACCTCCACTCAGACCGCCTCGTCTCCACCCAGACCGGCAGCGACTACCGCCAGGAATTCTCGCGGATCTCGTCGATGATCGACTCGGCTTCATCGATCACCGACTGGATGAACCTCTACCGTCTTCTGGTCCACTGGGAGATGCAACTCTCGGCCGCCGACACACAGATGGACGAACTGCTTGACATGCAGCGGAAAGACGCAGGCACAGCCTTCGCCAAATTCATCAAAAACAACTACGCCTCATGGATCGCCGACAAGAACACGCCCGGCCGCCCCATGATGTCGCCCGACATCTTCAAAAACCGGGTGTTCCCCCTGCTCGACACCGGCGAAAAGGTGTTTTTCATACTGATCGACAACTTCCGCCTCGACCAGTGGGCCGCAGTCAAGCCCCTGCTTGCCGACACCTTCAACTTCAGCGAGGAACTCTACTGCTCCATACTCCCGACCGCCACACAGTATGCCCGCAACGCCATTTTCTCCGGGCTGATGCCGGTCGACATCGAGCGGATGTTTCCCGACCTGTGGGTCGACGAAGACTCCCCGGAAGGCAAAAATCTCAACGAATCGCCCATGATAGCCACCCAGTTCGAACGCTATCGCCGCCAGTGCAGATTCTCCTACACCAAGATCAACGACTCGGCCGCAGGCGAGAAACTCCTCCGCGAGTTCTCCAATCTGCTTGACAACGATCTGAACGTCATAGTGTTCAACTTCATCGACATGCTCTCCCACGCCCGCACCGAGTCACGCATGATCCGCGAGCTTGCCGCCAACAACGCCGCCTACCGGTCGCTCTCCGAATCATGGTTCCGCCACTCGCCGGCCATCGAGATATTCCGACGCATAGCCGCCAAGGGCTACAAGATAGTCCTCACCACCGACCACGGCACCGTGCGCGTGGACAACCCCGTCAAGGTTGTCGGCGACAAGAACACCAACACCAACCTCCGCTACAAGATAGGCAAAAACCTCGCCTACAACGCCCGCCAGGTCTATGAGGTCAAGCAACCGGGCCGTCTGGGGCTGCCCGCGCCAAACGTATCGTCGACCTACATCTTCGCCACCGGGCGCGACTTCTTCGCCTATCCCAACAACTACAACTACTATGTGCAGTACTATGACGGGACCTTCCAGCACGGCGGCATCTCGCCCGAAGAAATGCTCATCCCGATCATCACTCTGACAGCCAAATAGAATCAAACAAAAGTCACTTACAATAAAAGTCACTTACCGCATGAAAAAGATAATGATTCCCTCCGTCGAAGCCCTTCCGCAGGCCGCTCAGGAGTTTCTAAGCCTTATGGACGACGCCACGGTCTACACCTTCGAGGGTGAGATGGGCGCCGGAAAATCAACTTTCATCAACGCCCTCTGCCGCGCGCTCGGTGTGGAGGAAGACCCGACAGGATCGCCTACATTCTCGATCATCAACGAATATCGCTCCGATACAACAGCCGAGCTGATCTACCACTTCGACCTCTACCGCATCGAGTCGCTCGAACAGGCTTTCGACATCGGCGTGGAAGACTATCTCGACTCAGGCGCACTCTGCCTCATCGAATGGCCCGACCGCATCGACGACATACTGCCCGACGACACCGTCAGAGTCAAAATCGACGTCCTCCCTGACGGAGTCCGCTGCCTGACCATCGACAATCCCGCCGAAGCCTGACATAGACCTGAACACCTCATCATGGAGATAATAGAGATTGAAGAGACAGCCTCGACCAACAGCTATCTCGCAGCCATAGCCCGCGAAAGTCCCGACGGACTAACGGTGGTCTGCCACCGTCAGACTGCAGGGCGCGGTCAGCGCGGCAACAGCTGGGAAGCCGAGCCGGGCAAGAACATCACCATGTCGCTGCTGCTCAGACCCGCCGGACTTCACCCCTCGCGCCAGTTTCTGATCTCTCAGGCCGTCTCGGTAGCCATCGCCGATGTGCTCGCACGCCATCTGCCCGGCATGGAGGTCAGAATCAAATGGCCAAATGACATCTATGTGGCCGACAGAAAGATCTGTGGCATCCTCATTGAAAACTCCATCACCGCCAACGGCATCAACCACTGCATCGTAGGCATGGGAATCAACGTCAACCAGACCGAATTCCGCTCCGACGCCCCGAACCCCGTGTCGCTCTCTATGCTGACAGGCCTCACCTATCCGCTACGCTCACTGACCGAGGAGATCATCACCGGAATTCTTGGTGAGGCGGCCCGCATCTCATCAGCCTGCGACGACCTGCAGAAGCGTTATTTCAGCCTGCTCTGGCGCCGTGAGGGCTACTGGCCCTACACCGACTGCCTGCGCGGCGAGCAGATCATGGCGCGGATAGCCTCAGTGGCTCCTGACGGCATAATCACCCTCGCCCTACAGCCTGAGGCTGACAGTGACGCCGGGCAGACCCGCAGTTTCGCATTCAAAGAAGTGGCAGCCCGACTTCAGCCCGAACCGTAAGAGGGTGTTTAATAACAAGAGTTAAAATCTGAGTGGTGTATCTTTTAGATAAATTGTTGCAAGGGAGGAAGAAGCATAGCGAGCTATGCGACTGACGAGCTTCAACAATTTAGCAAAAGAGACACCAAGGCTCAGGTAACTTAAAAATTTTCACAAATGGAATATACTATTTACAAAAAAACAATACAATCGCCTCCGAAAGATTTTAACTATTGTTATGAAACACCCTCTAAGAGCGGCACCAGCCAATATTCGTTAACTTTTATTGGGAACTCCTCCGCCACCAGCAAGCAAACCAACACACAGCCGGGCGCGTTATAAAGGCACCAAACTGAATTTTTCACTAAACACCTTTATTATAATACGCCTTAGCTATGAACGATTTCAATGAAATAATCGGCAGCAGCAAGCCAACACTCGTCGACTTCTTCGCCACATGGTGCGGCCCATGCAAAATGCAGGGTCCCATCCTCGAACAGCTTAAAAACAAGGTAGGCGACGCCGCCAATATCGTAAAGATCGACGTTGACCGCAATCCCGACCTCGCAGCCAAATACCAGATCAGAAGTGTGCCTACACTCATTATCTTCAAAAACGGAGAGCCACAGTGGCGCGCATCAGGTCTTCAGCAGCTTGAAATACTCGAAGACAAACTCCGCATCCAGGAAGAACCAGGCAAATAGCCCCGGCCTTCACACCTCCTCAAGCGGCTGCCAAAGAAAACAATTTTAAGCTTCCGTAAAATCTCTCGTCCCTCCGCCATGCACCCCACAGGCCATGACGGAGGGATTTTTTCATGGACAGACCCGCACAGAAATTTTATTTTGGAAGATAGTTCGGGATTTCATAAATTTGTGCTTATATAGTTTAAAAACATTCATCATGGCTGAAACACTTGAAATTTCCGAAATCTACCGCGCGGCCCAGGTGTTGCGCGACGTAGCACGTCATCCGCGCCTGATCGGGGTGCCGAATATCAATCCTGAGGCAGAAGTCTACCTCAAGCCTGAAAACCTCCAGCACACCGGAGCCTTCAAACTCCGCGGAGCCTACTACAAGATCTCCCAGCTGACCCCTGAGGAAAAAGCCCACGGCGTGATAGCCTGCTCGGCCGGCAACCATGCGCAGGGAGTGGCACTCGCGGCCACCCGCAACGGCATCAAGTCAATCATCTGCCTCCCCGCCGGAGCGCCGATCTCAAAGATCGAAGCCACAAAGCGTCTCGGCGCCGAAGTCTGCCTTGTGCCCGGAGTTTATGACGACGCCTATCAGAAAGCGCTCGAACTTCAGAAAGAACACAACTACACACTCATACATCCCTTCGACGACCTCAAGGTCATAGCAGGCCAAGGCACCATCGGCCTCGAAATTCTTGAAGAGATGCCTGACGTGGAAGCCGTCATCGTGCCCATCGGCGGCGGCGGTCTGATAGCCGGCATAGCTTTCGCGCTCAAGCAGCTCAAACCCGACGTGAAAGTCTACGGAGTCCAGGCCGAAGGCGCTCCCTCGATGTACCGCTCGGTCAAGGCCGGCGAACGCGAGCGTCTTGACAAGGTGGCGACCATAGCCGACGGTATCGCAGTCAAGGAACCAGGAGTCAACACCTTTGACTTCTGCAGCAAATATGTCGACGAGATCGTGACCGTCAGCGAAGACGAGATCGCAGCCGCCATCCTTGCCCTGATCGAGCAGCAGAAGCTCGTTTCGGAAGGAGCAGGAGCCGTATCGGTAGCCGCAGCCATGTTCAACAAAGTCCCCATCCAAGGCAAGAAGACCGTCTGCGTGGTTTCAGGCGGCAATATCGACGTGACCATCCTCAACCGCGTCATCACCCGCGGCCTTGTCAAGAGCGGACGCAACTGCACCCTGACTCTCGACCTCACCGACCAGCCCGGACAGCTTTCAGGAGTCTGCCGTGTGCTCGGCGAAAACGGAGCCAACATCATCTCCGTCACCCACGAACGCAACTCCCACATGACATCCATCAACGGCTGTCTGATCCGCGTCGAAGTCGAGACCCGCAACAACGAACACATCGAGATCCTGCGCAAAGCCCTCTCCACCGCAGGCTACCACGTGGTCTGAACAATCGGTTCCGAATCCACCTTATACATATATAATATATAAGCTCATCCGTACAACACACTCACTGCCATTATGTATCGACGCTTCAAATTCATGCGGCTTCTGCCCGTTGTCGCCGCACTGACAGCCACTCTTCTGACCGTCAGCTGCAAGACCAGTGAAAGCAACTACCGTCAGGCCTATGAGACGGCGGTTGCCAAAAACCGTGAGGCTTCAGGGGTGGATTCGACAATCTATGCCCGCATACGCAACAGCGCGCAGACCTCTGATCTGATAGCCGGATCAGACACTCTGCCCATGCGCACAGAATATGTAGGCTATACGGAAAACGGAGGTGCCTCACGCGAGATGCTCAAGCGCTACAACGTGGTTGTCGGGCAGTTCAAACAAAAGTTCAACGCCCGCGAAATGCGTGCGCGCCTGCAAGCCAACGGCTATCCCGACGCATTCATAATCCACACCCGCGAACCGCTCTACTACGTCTGCACGGCCACCTGCCAGACCCCTCAGGAAGCCGCCACGGCTCTTGAAAAGGTGAAGACCGACAAGTCGATAGTGCTCCGCTCTCCCCTGCCCTTCATTCTCCGCCCGGCCCATCTGGCAAGATAACGGAGAACAGACCACACTCCCCTTTCAGAATCACAACTACATTCTCTATATCAGAAAACACTTGCAACATGAAACAGTCATTCCCATACATTCCGCCTGCCACTGACTCACAACAGGTCTACACAGACGGAGAGACAATGGACGAGGCTGTCGAGGCTTTTGAAAACCACGACTACCTCAAGTCACTGCAACTGCTGATCGATGCTCTCGACTGCGATTTCCGCGAACGCTACGGCAATCCGGAAGGCACTTCGTTCAGAATTCCCCACGGCTCGATAGTGGTCCGCATCAACATAACGCCAGAAACACTCCATATCTCGGCCGATTTCCTGCGTCTGCCCGAAAAGGGGCGCGTGGCCATGCTGCGCCAGATCGCGGAAATGAACATCAACAATCTCATGCTCGCCCGTTTCGTCAAGAGCGGCGACTATCTGAAGATGGAATACTCTTGCCCGCTGACTGACACTCATCCCCACAAGATCCACGCCATCATCCACAACATCTGCCTCATCGGCGACAAATATGACGATGAACTCTGCACCCGCTTCAATGCCGAGCGCTGCTACACTCCCAAAGTGACACCTTTCACTCCGGATGAAGTCGACACTGTCTATGACGCGCTCCATACCATCGGACAGCTTGCTCTCAATGCAGCCGCCGACTACAGTTCTCAGCGGCGCTACGTCTATGCCTGGACAATCTTAAGCGGTGCCATCCACCAGTTCACATTCATTGCCAACCCGCAGGGTCAGCTGATCAACGAAATCGAAAAGGCCATCGAGTCAATGAATGACGAGCGGCCGATCGAAGAACTTGTCTCCCGCGGCACATCGTTTCTCAAGAAACTCTTGTCGATGCCCAAGGAAAAACTGGCCGAAGACCTCTACACGGTCGAGATGATGGTGTCAATAAAGCCTAACGCACCACTCCAGAGTGTGCAGGATGATTTCGAGAGTCTCCACGAAGGTGTCACCGAAGCCATGCAGAAGAGAGACTATGACCAAGTGGCCGTGCGCATCTACTTCTCATTCTATCAGCTGCTCGCCGAAAACAATATCTCTCTGCTGCTCGAATATCTCATCATCACCGCCCTGCGCGAGAGCGCAGGCCTGCCGCTTAAGGAGGCGGCTGAAATCCTGCTCAAAGCCCTTGACAAGATCATGGACGGCGACATCGAACCGGATGATGACGACGATGATGACGAGGACGAAGATGATGAGGACGAAGATGACGAGGATGATGACGAGGATGACGAGGACGACGATGAGGACGATGAGGACGATGAGGACGATGAGGACGATGAGGACGATGAAGACGATGAGGACGATGAAGAAGATCTCTCCGAGGCTCACGCCAACATCATGGCCGCACACCAGAAACTGGCCGAAGCCATGAGCGGCGAAGAAATCGTGGCGATCCAGCGTCAGATGGATGAAGCTCTGAAAGCCGGCAACATGACCGAATACATGCGTCTCGCCACCGAGCTCCAGATGCGTATGCTCAGCTCTCTCGGCTCATGAAACGTAGGCTGAAACGCCATGCTTCAACCAATTTTTTAGAGCTTGTTCTTAAACGACCTCTTAACCAATCATTCTCTACGCCTTATGAATCCAGAAATAAACAAACTGATATATAAAGTGACCCATGCCGATGGGTCAGGCAGCTGCTTCTACCTCCGGAAGCACGACATTTTCGTCACCAACTACCATGTAGTGGCCGGCTACCGCACAGTGGCCATCCATGACAATGACCGCAACCCATACGAAGCGCGAGTAGTGGCCGTCAATCCCGAACTCGACCTTGCTCTGCTGGCCGTCGACGCCGATTTCAGCCATCTTCCCGATTTCCCTCTCGCAGGAGACGATGATCCGGCCATCGGATCGAAAGTCCACGTTGCAGGCTATCCTTTCGGCATGCCTTTCACCATCACCGAAGGCTCTCTCTCTTCACCCCGCCAGCTGATGGACGGAAAATATTACATCCAGGTCGATGCCCCGGTCAATCCCGGCAACTCCGGAGGCCCGATTGTCAATGACAAGGGCGAGGTGATCGGTGTGACCGTCAGCAAATTCGCGACTTCATCGGCTGACAACATGGGTTTCGGCGTACGCATCGAGGCCTTGGCTCAGCTGCTTGACGCCATCGAGGATCTTGACCGCAGCGAGTTTCACGTGCAGTGCGACAGCTGCGATGAACTGATCAGCGGTGACGAGGAATACTGCCCCTCATGCGGCGCGCATCTTGACGAAAGGGTGTTTGCCACCCACGAAATGTCGCCCCTTGGAGAGTTCTGCGAAAGCGCCATTGCCCGCATGGGCATCAATCCGGTGCTTGCCCGCAGCGGCCACAACGTGTGGGTGTTCCACCGAGGCAGTTCCGAAATCCGGCTTTTTGTCTATGACCGCAACTATCTCTTTGCCGTGTCGCCGATCAATCTTCTGCCAAAGAAGAATGTAGAGAAAGTGCTCGACTTCATGCTCGACACTGACTTCTATCCCTACAAGATGGGAGTTGACGGACGCCAGATCTATCTGTGCTACCGCATCCACCTCGCCGACCTCACCGAAGAGTCGCGTGAACGCATTCTCAACAACATTGTAGGTCTTGCCGAGAAAGCCGACGATCTTGACAATAAGCTTGTGGATGAATACGGCTGCGAGTTCTCGCTCTACTCCAAGGCCTGATCCCAATCCATAAACCTCCACCGGGGCTGTCAGAGGCTCCGCTCTATAGCAGCGAACGCTGTGCCCGTCTGAAAGGCACAGCGTTCGCTGTTTTTATCATTTACGCATGTCAGGCCCTGCTCACTCTTTCGGGGTCAGATAGGAGTTGTAGAGAGCGGGACTGTTGATGATCTCTACCGCGGCGGCAAACGTGGGGTCGAGCGGACTGACCACACGTGAGTAGACTGACTGGTCATAGAGGTCACGGCCTACGAGGCCTTTGACTATGGCGCGGAGCATCGGTTCGGAACGGCGGAACTGCGCTTCGTCATAGGTCACACCGTCAGCCGTACCGCGGTCTATGAGGCCCTGCATGATTTCAGGAGTGACGGTGAATCCGGCAATATAGCTCTCTTCTGTCGGATAGGCGCTCTTGATTTTAGAGCGGTTGGCATCTACATAATCGACAGTGAAATTATTGACCGCTCCTTTGGCTATAAGGTCACGGTAGTAGGTGGAATACATGGTGGTGTCAATAGGCACAAAGCGGTCAGGCATGATGCCTCCTCCGCCATAGACGGGGCGTTTGAGCCGGCGGGTATGGAAGAGCAGCGAATCGGCGAAATGATGGATGCTGTCAGCATTGGTGAACTCTCCGGAGTTATAGCGGTTGATCATGTCGAGCTGATAGCTTTCGTCATCGCCGTCAACGTAGGGTTTCTGAATGCAGCGGCCTGATGGGGTGTGGTAGCGCGATACGGTCAGTCGCATCATCGAGCCGTCAGGGAAGGGGAAGGGACGCTGCACGAGGCCTTTGCCGAAGGTGCGGCGGCCCACTATCACGGCTCTGTCATTGTCCTGGAGCGCTCCTGAAAGGATCTCGCTGGCCGAGGCGGAATACTGGTTGACCATCACTACCACGCGCCCGTCAAGGAAGGAGCCGTTTTTCTGGGTGATATATTCGGCTGTGCCGTTTTTGGGTGACTCGGTGTAGACCACCAGATCGCCTCTGCGGAGAAACATGTCTGAGATATCAGTGGCCGGACGCATGTAGCCGCCGCCGTTGTCAGTGAGATCGAGTATCAGATGGCGCATGCCTTTTTTCTTGAGCTTGCCCATAGCTTCGGCCACTTCTTCGGCTGTGGCTTCAGCGAAACGGCTGACGCTGATGTAGCCCACGGAGTCGTTGATCATATAGGTGGCCTCGACGCTGTAGATGGGTATGTTGTCACGCTCCACACGGAATTCAAGCAGCTGCGGGTTGCCCTTGCGGAGCACTTTGAGGGCGGCTATTGTGCCCTTGGGGCCGCGGAGCACTTTCATGATGCCGTTGTTCTTCATCTTGACTCCCGAAATAACGGTGTCGTTGCATGAGATGATGCGGTCGCCGGGAAGTATGCCTACCTTTTCCGAGGGTCCGCCGGCCACTGACTCGATGACATAGAGAGTATCGTTGTTCATCTGGAAGCGGATTCCGATTCCGGAGAAGTTGCCGTCAAGCGGTTCGGTCAGCTCGCGGGTCTCTTCGGGCGAGGAGTAGGTGGAGTGCGGGTCAAGGGTCTTGAGCATGGCCACGATCGCTTCTGTGACCACCTTGGCGGTGTCGATGCGGTCTACATAGTATGACTCGATGATCTGCTCGGCATAGCGCAGCTTGCGCTCAGGGGTAAACTCAATCTGCCCTACTGAGGTCAGGCAGACGGCAAGGAGGAGTATGGAGGAAAAAAACAGTTTTTTCATCAGTCGGTAAAATCAGTATATATGTGATGTTTGTTCTGTATTGAGATATCGCGCGCGTGTGTGCTGGTCCGGTCATGGCTTTCCGGGCCCTTCGGGCAGGAATTCGCTGACATCACGGCCATAGGCCTGCAGCTCGCGGACCACCGAGGAGGAGATGGCCGCGTATTCCGGAAGTGTGAACAGCAGCAAGGTCTCTATGCCTGAGATGCGCCGGTTGATGTCGGCGAGGTTGCGCTCATATTCGAAATCGGCAACCGAGCGGACTCCGCGCAGCATCCAGCGTGCTCCCTCGGCCTCGCAGGCATCGACGGTGAGACCGCTGTAGGCTATGACGGAGACTTTAGGCTCTGCGGCATAAAGGGCGCGGATGGCATCGAGACGCTCATGAGTCCGGGCCTCGCAGGCTTTCTGTGAATTGACTCCGATGGCTATCACTACGCGGTCGAAAAGCGGCAACACGCGCTCTACGAGCGACCGGTGGCCTACGGTGAACGGGTTGAACGAACCGGGAAACAGGATTGTATTCATCTTCTGAGTTGGTTACATTGACCGACGGTCTGAGGTGCTATCCGATCTGGGAGTCATCCTCAACAACAAGATTGTCAATGATAAAGTTCTGTCGTTCCATAGTGTTTTTGCCCATGTAGAATTCCAGCAGCTCGGCCACGGCATCTTCCTTGCGGAGGCTGACGCGGTCAAGACGGATGTCGGGCCCGATGAAGCCGCGGAATTCCTCCGGCGAGATTTCGCCGAGACCTTTGAATCGGGTGATCTCGGCATTGTCGCCGAGTTTCTCGATGGCGGCTATGCGCTCCTCATCGGTGTAGCAGTAGTAGGTGTCGTCGCCGGCGGCTGAGCCTCCGCGGGCGCCGCGCTTGGTGGTCTTGTGGTTGCGCACACGGAAGAGAGGGGTCTGGAGCACGTAGAGATGGCCTTTCTTGATCATGTCAGGGAAGAACTGGAGGAAGAAGGTCATCAGCAGCAGGCGTATGTGCATGCCGTCGACGTCGGCATCGGTTGCGATGATCACATTGTTGTAGCGCAGGCCGTCAATGCCCTCTTCGATGTTGAGCGCGGCCTGGAGGAGGTTGAACTCGTCGTTTTCATAGAGGATCTTGGCGGGAACGCCGTAGGAGTTCTTGGGTTTTCCGCGCAGCGAGAACACGGCCTGGGTCTCGACGTTGCGGATCTTGGTGATTGATCCGGCAGCCGAGTCACCCTCGGTGATGAAGATGGATGATGCGAGTTTCTTTTCCTCGTTTCCGCGGCTGTCGTTGAGATGCACCCGGCAGTCGAGCAGCTTCTTGTTGTTGAGATTGGCTTTCTTCTGCTTTTCGCGGGCCAGTTTGGTTATGCCGGCCATAGCCTTGCGGGCGCGTTCGCTCTCCTGGACTTTTTTCAGGATTATGTCGGCAACGTCGGTGTTGCGGTGGAGATAGTTGTCAAGTTCGGTCTTGATGAAGTCGCCGATGAATTTTGCCACGGTAGGTCCGTCGGGGCCCATGTCGCGGCTGCCGAGTTTGGTCTTTGTCTGCGATTCGAACAGCGGTTCCTCTACTTTGATGGAGATGGCGGCTATCATGCCGTTGCGTATGTCGGAGTAGTCGAAGTCGCGCTTGAAGTATTCTTTGAGTGTGCGTGACACCGATTCCTTGAAGGCTGCGAGATGGGTTCCGCCGTGAGTGGTGTGCTGGCCGTTGACAAACGAGTAGTATTCCTCGCCGCGCTGGTTGGCATGGGTTATGGCCACTTCGATGTCATCGCCCTTGAGATGGATGGGCGCGTAGAGCGGATCGGTGGTCATTGCGTCGCGCAGGAGGTCGAGCAGACCGTGACGCGAGATGTAGCGCTTGCCGTTGAACATCATGGCAAGGCCGGTGTTGAGGTATGTGTAATTCTTGATCAGCGGGACTATGAACTCGTTGCGGTAGGCATAGTCGCGGAATATGCTTGCGTCAGGAGTGAAGCGCACGAGTGTGCCGTTGGCTTCGGTGGTAGGCTCGATGTCGCTCTCCTCCACCTTGTCGCCGCAGCGGTAGAGCACGCTTTTCATCTGGCCGTCGCGCACGCTGCAGATGAAGAATTCGGTGGAGAGGGCGTTGACGGCCTTGATGCCGACGCCGTTGAGGCCTACGGATTTCTTGAAGGCCTTGGAGTCATATTTGCCGCCGGTGTTCATCTTGGATGATACATCGACCAGTTTTCCGAGGGGCACACCGCGTCCGTAGTCGCGCACGGTGACGGTTCCGTCGGCTACATCGACTATGATCTGCTTTCCGAAGCCCATCATGTATTCGTCAATGGCGTTGTCGAGCACTTCTTTGATCAGCACGTAGATGCCGTCGTCAAAGTTCGATCCGTCGCCGAGTTTGCCGATATACATGCCGGGACGCCGGCGGATGTGCTCTTTCCAGTCAAGGGTCTTGATGTCGTCTTCATCATAGTCAGGGACAGGGGCTGGAGTGGCCCCGGCTGATTCCTGAGTCTCGATGTCATCGTG
>Ga0183011_10737_pt1 | contig 14532 bp, 13 predicted proteins | sample NAcewD2O_March_FD_122322 | JGI IMG/M metagenome (GOLD analysis project Ga0183011, IMG submission 122322) | Mouse cecal microbial communities from Vienna, Austria - N-Acetylneuraminic amended D2O_March | ecosystem: Host-associated > Mammals > Digestive system > Large intestine > Cecum | place... | reverse complement strand
TGGCAGGAAGAGGTATATCCAAAGAAGATGTGAATATCCTTGTGGAGTTTAGAGACATCATGCCTAATGGCTCAACGATAGAGCACGAGATTATTTCTGCTGTGCTGAATTTACCTCACGAAAAATTCTCATTGATGCTCAATAGCCTATCGTTTGGTTTGAAGAATGTTATTGACACTTATAAAACATATCATATCTTGCTTGACGATATGAAGCTATCCCAGCTATGGGACTACGACCTTCAAAGCGTGGAATGTAGATTAGAAGAACAGCTATATAAACTCCGTGAAATAGACAAAGATTTGATAGAGGCTTCCAACTCCTATGAGATGACACCGTTTAATGGTATGACTCCAAGTGAAATATCGGTACTTGAACGAAGATATTACAGGCTCAAAGCTGAATATGACAAGGAAAAGGTTAGATTGAATGCCATCAACGAGGAACGAAAGACAATCATTAATATGATGTCAAATATTGGCAACGATATTTTTGAGCGAGTTAATCTCAAATGTGATGAGCTTTTGGCTGTTGCTGAAAAGTATGTATCCTCGGATTCTAATGAAGAGCCAGAAGCAAAAAAAGAAGAGTCCGAAACGGTTTCTTTTTTCTCTTTAAGCCTCATCGCAGGCATATATGAGGTTTGCAATGGGGTACAGTTCTCTGAAGCGGATAGTATAGAATTTTTCCATGCCATCAATTTACACCCAAATTCACACCCAATCCAAATCAACAATGGTGAGAAAGTCCGGGTGTGCTACCTTATCAGTCGTCTTGCTGATACTCTTGAATCGCCTCAGCGTGAGCAGTGGCTTAACGGTATCCTTGCAAACCTCGACATCAAGATGAGATTCTACCGCTCGAAATATCGTCAGCCAATAAGTGACACGCCAAGCGAATGTAACAAAGCTTTTGCTGACGCACTCCGGGAAATCTTCGGCAAATAGTCACTCCGCTTTAGTTCCGTACCTTATATATACGGCACTAAAACGAAGTGTTTGTGTGCCGATGGTGATTAGGCTTAAAGGGAAAAGAACGAAAGGGAAAATAAAATTTTTCCCTACTTTTCCCTCTTTTGTCTTTCTCAGATTAGACCTTAAACCAACAAATAAATAACAACACCCAATCTTACATTTCTGGGTGTAAAACTGGGTGTTGTTTGTGCAATTTACTGATTATCAGTATTAATTGTGGAGCTGGAGAGACTTGTTCCTTATGCTCCAAATGCAGTTATATCAATGATTTAGATAGTCATCAATAATCAAGGGTAACGAGATGGTAACGAAAATTTTGCCAGTCTCGCCGGCTCTCTTGCCGATGCTTTAACGAGGTGTTCCGATAATGCAAAGTTAATTGTTTTTCAAGTGAAAAACAAGGCCAAGGGTTCATTTTAACGATTCTTATGCCGAGTGTTAAACATCAGTCAATCCCCAAAATTAGTCTGAGCTTATTGGCTTCGGCCTGAAGTTTGCGAGGATTGGTTGTTTTCAGTTTTTGCAAGTTCTGAATTTTCCATTTTACCGATGGAAAATCAAAGAACATCGAATACGGACTTTCCTCTCGGTTGACCGTCAGTTCCTCAAAGCCGACAAGGAATCTCTTGTCCGCCTCGGTCATAATGTCGCTGACTCCTTTTATGAGGTTATTCCTTGTCATCTCAAATTCCTCATAACTAAAAGGAATATCGCTCATCCCTACAAACTGGTTTTCCATTGCCTCCCTTTGGTCTATAAAATTTGGGGAGAAGGATTCATGAATCGGTCTGTCACTACCAAGGAGACAGAATATGATACCATCCTTGACTGCTGACAGGGGAACATCCATATGCCTCACATCAAATAAATCCCGTGGATGCTGTCGTGAAAGAGCGGCAGAGATTTTGCCGCCATATAGTTGTGGCAGCGACACAATACGTGCATCCACTTCCATGCCGAACAGACTCTGAGCCTTTTCGCATAAAGAATATAATCTGGCTTCACCGCACACCAAACCTCTCTTAGTCTGATTGACCTCAATCTTTACCTGACAGCCATGTCTTTCACAGGTTATTTTGCAAATATCAAGACGAGGTATGATTCTGATATCACGAAAACTCCGCCGGACTCTGTCGGCAATCCTCATCAATGCCTCATTGATATGGTTCAGACTGCTTGTTCTATCCTCCAGCGGGATGTATGTCACATCAATATCGACCGAGAGTCGATTCAGATTTTTCACAAATAGATTTATCGCAGTTCCGCCATGAACGGCAAAGCACTCCTCGTCCGTGACAAACGGCAATATTCTTAGTAAAAGCTCCACCTTCTTTCGATACACATCATTCATAATCGAAAAGTTCTTTAGGTATTACAATATCATATTTGGCATTCTTCACGCCTCTCTTTGAATAGCTTCTCGTGCCTGAGCCAAGAGAAATCTTCGACAAGTCAAGTTTCGTGAACCACCGGTGACCCGCTTTCTCAGCCATATAGAGGAATATTCTCTTTACTTTAACGGATGTGCAGTTCTCCAACAGTTGTTGAACCAAACCGGATCTCAGAGAAGTGAGCATCTCCATCATATAGTAGGTATCCATCAGATTATATTGGGTAGGCGACAGCAGCAGACATTCCATTATTGCTCTCTCAGGTGCGGACACTGTTAATTGTCGACCGTTATAATCCATCTGTTCGATACCTGTGTCTCCGAAAATTTTGGTGGATACCTCAACTATTCGCATATCCAGTTCTACGGAATTAAGCCAATTCGGAAGCCGTGGCCTTATCGGGGCGAATATTACGGCAGAAGGTTTTCCCATAGCGACATAATGGGAGAATCCTTTTAATTCCAAAGCCGAAGCGGCTCCGACATGATACGATAGAGAGCCTTGACATTGATAGGATGCGAGTATTCCGTAAACAGTCGGGCTATCGCCGACAAAGGTATATACCCCAGTTGCGATACGTTGAAGCCATCCCGATTCGGTGTAATCGGAAATTTCGCTTCTGCTTAATCCTGATTTTTCAAGCCACGATGTAAGCAGTATTCCATCGTAAGGAGTTTGTTGGCGTATGTTATTTATCTTAGTTCCCATTTTGGAATGATTAACCTTGCAAAGTTAGCACTAAAATAAATTCAAGCCAAATATTTTTCAAAAAAATCTCTTAAGCAACGTCTTACATAACGCAGATCGACAATGTGCGCGACAAGAGAGGGAGCGGTCTTCATTGTTTGCGGCGGGATGCCGTCAAAGGGTGACGGTGGACAAGCCACTGACACCCTTTAACCGCATCGGCCTATGGCAACGGCGGAACACCGATAACTGGCAACGCCTCCGAGGTAAGCATCGGTTACGCTGCCTTTCCTCTGAGACTCTCTGCCGTTCATCCGTGTTCTTTTTCGCCGTTGTTGAACAAGGAATTTTACGACCGCTCCCTCACTTGCCACTTAGAGAACGACACTCGGCATAGACTGTGAAGTACAGTCTTCCTGCGTCGGCTGTCCATCACAGACTATGCTGGTCGTGTCGCTCAGTTCCATTTCTATGCAGATTATTTTTGGAAAGCTACTTTCAATAAGATTTCCGAGAGATTATGTAGCCGTATGTTTTCACCATGCTGGAGTCGTGGCTCCTGTTATTGTCTAATCAACAACGATTTTCAACTTGCTTGCCAGTGGGGAACGTGCGGTGCCGGGGATATTCTTTTGCCTTTTGACTGAAAAATCTCCAGACCTCCCGTTGGTCGGCTCGTATTTTTCCGTCAAAGGCGAACATCCCCTCTGTTCACCACACGCCTTTGAGGTGTCAAGCAAGCGAAAACCGATGGTGATATACAAATAAAAAAAAGTCGCAACGATGAAAACAAACAGCCACATAAAAAGTCAAAGCGAAGCTCAAAGCCTCAGGTTCAACCAAATAAAAAAGGTTGCAAAGGTGGTGGCAATCATCATCGGAGCAATAATCGGAACTCTGGTGTGGGCTTTCCTCCGACCGATATTCCGAGGTGTCGGCTGGGTAATATCAATCATCAGCGCACTTGCGATAATCTATTGGATAATGACACTCTAAAACATACGACTATGAAATCATCTGAAAATTTTATCGAGGCTATCCGTCAGTATCTTGACAGCCGTGCAGCGAGCGACAATCTGTTTGCTATCCGCTATGCCTCGCCGTCCAAATCCGTAGCCGAGTGCTGCCAGTATATACTCAACGAAGTCAAGCGTCAAGGGGTGTCGGTTCTGACCAATGATGAGGTGTATTCGCTTGCTTGTCATTACTTTGACGGCGATATCAGCGCAGAGGAAATCGGCAAGCCCATCAACTGCAAGGTGGTAATCTCCAAAGACCGACTTACCGATGAGGACAAAGCCGAACTCAAGGAGCAGGCTATGGAGCAGTACCGAGAGGAACAACTCCGAGAAATCAGACGGCAGTCAGCACCGAAGGCTCAACCCAAGCCGACCGCCACGGCTCCCAAAGCCGGAGATGAAATCAATGTTCAACCCAGTCTTTTCGACCTCTAAAACTCCAAGAAGATGAAACCGAGAAATAAAAAGGAACGGCATATAGTGGAACTGAACGGGCGACTTCGCCCGCTCACCACTCCCCAAATGAATTGGGCACTCAACTCAACCATCAACCATTACGGCTATCGGCTCAAATCCGGAATGTGTACTTGTATGAAATGCGGTCACGAGTGGCTGGAGACCCGCAATGGAATGTGCCTATGCCCCGAATGTGGCACACAGATTGAAATCAAGGATACCCAAGAGCGGGTTATCCGTGACAAGTCCTATTTCAACGTAATCACTACTATTGAAGGTTATCAGGTGGTCAGAATGTTCCTGATGATGGTTGAAATGCGCAAAGGTATGAAGGCAAAGCCTGCCTTTCTTGAAATCGGCAGTTATTGGATTGACCGCAAGGGCAATACCACCGTTGTTGGATTGCAGAGAACTCTGGGACACTACATTGACTCTTTCGCTTTCGGTTCACCATTGGAGATAAGACGTGACAACGAAGCCTTCCAACGCATTTCCGATGAATGGGTTTACCCTCGCATCAAAGTCACTGACACCATCAACCGCAATGGTTTCAATGGCAGTTGCCACCATATACATCCAGTGACGCTATTCCAAGAGTTGCTGACCAACCCCAAGGCGGAGACACTGATGAAATCCAACGAGATAGAATTGCTCCGATACTTATGTTTCAGACCCTCCTACAAGGCTGACATCAACACCTATTGGAACACCATCAAGATAGCCAACCGAAATGGCTACAAGGTCAATAACTCGCAGATGTGGATAGACTACATCAAGATGTTGGAGCGTTGTGGCAGAGACATTCAATCGCCAAAGTACATCTGCCCCGCCAATCTTCAAGAGGAACACGACCGCTATGTGAGGAAGGTTCACATTCTTGAAGACAAGAAGAAAAGAGCAGAGGACATCCGCAAAGCCCAAGAGAGGGAAGCGAGTTTCAAAGAGCAGAAAGAGAAATTCTTTGGCATCCGTATCAATGACGGAGAAATTGAGGTCAAGGTATTGGAAAGCGTTGAGGAATACCGACAAGAGGCTGAAAGTCAGCATATATGTCTGTTCAGTGCAGCCTATGACCAGCGTGAGGACAGCCTTATCTTCTCAGCGAGGATAGACGGCAGGATAATCGAGACCATCGAGGTTGACCTCAAAACTCTAACGGTGGTTCAGTCAAGAGGAGTCTGCAATCAGAACACCGAGTACCACGACCGCATTGTCAACCTCATCAACGCCAACACTCACCTCATCAAAGAAAGAATTACAGCATAAGATGTCTTGTTCACTCTTGCCTCTGGTGTGTCATTCCTGGCGTTGCTCCCTCTCGGCTTCACGCGTGACGGCAACGTATATGGTTCGTCTGCTTTTTTGAGGATTGCGGCAGCTTTGATGTCGACCGGATGCTTGGTTGCATTCTTGAACCCTGACTATGGCTTAGCAGGGATATCTCTCATTGCCGGATTCTGGCTGATGCGCGACCGGCCACGATTGTCAATTTTGTGCTTGTTCCCGCTTGTGGCATACATCCAAGGGTGGGTGGGAGCCGTGCTGGCAATGGTTGTCCTTATGACATATGACGGAACTCGGGGATTTATTCAGACTACTACTCAAAAGTATTTGCTCTACATATTCTACCCAGCCCATCTTGCTGTCATATGGACATTTGCGTGAATCATAGCCGATTGGAAACCTGGAATGAAAGTCGTTCCTCGGCTCGTTCCTCCGGCGTAATATCACTCAGAATCTCGTGAAGTGAAATATCAGCTTGTCTCATGTGAGTCAAAAATCAGGCGTTGACCATCGCCATGCATGTTATTCCAAGTTTGTCCTCGATGTTGGCAATGCTCTTGAAACTCAGATTCTCAGTGCCGGAGAGCAGTTTGCTTACATATTGGGGGCTTACTTCAAGACGTGCGGCGAGATCGGCACGCTTCATGCCGTGATCTTGCATGTCGCCCATAAGTGTTGCAGCCAGTTGGCGTGACCAACGAAGCCAACTCGCGTTCTCTTTGCGCCATGTCGTTTCTTCGACAAAACGCGATGGAGTCTCGCTCTGATGAGCCTCCAAAAATTTTATTGCCTTGCTTGCCATATCTTCATTCATTAGTGAGTTCAACAAAACTGTCCTGATCAAATACGCCGTAAGCTCTCATATAAGCCTTACAGCGGTTGAGTTTTTCAAGTTGTTCCATCGTATGCTCACGCTCCTGCATGGTGCGCGTGAGCTTGATGGCACCTCCAGTGACTACATACACATTCGGTTCAAGCCGGATGGCATATACCCTGAGCCAACTCGCATGACGGTCTCTGTCCCAGTTGCGCGCTTTCTCGCGGCTCAGTTCTCGTGTCCGGCTGTCGGTGATGTTATATCGCTTTCAAAATCAACTTCAAGACCTGTGAGTTTTGTCCAACGCATTATCTTGTCAATACCATATCCGGCATTTTAGCCTTGTCGTGCGTAGCGGAAAAAGGCTATGATATAAAACTCTGATATGTGGAGCGAGAAAACGCCTCTGCCGACCTAATATATACCGACACTCGGCTATAGTCAAGTTCTTCAGGGAGTTTGACCTCGTTATCGGGAATGAAGAAATCGTCGGTCGTTTTAATCTCAAAATGCGAGTTATGCGTAAGAGCTAATTATTCCAGCTCCATCATATCGAAGAACATCAAACGAGTGTGGTCGCTCAAAATCTTCTCTGACAATATCTTGAAATCATTCTTTTGATAGAAATCGATGGCGGATAGATACGCATCAACAGTCAGGTAACGGAACGCGGAGTAATTGGGATTCTCGTTGAGCATACCTTTTAGTAGGTTCATCAGGTCAGTACCGATGCTACGACCTTTGTACTGTGACGATACTGCGAATCTGCCAATCTTAATAGCCGGATAACTTCCGAATTGCTTACGCTCAGGAAATCCACCCTTTATCTTCTTCCATTGACTGTTCGTCACATCCTGACGGCTGATTTTGTCATTCAGGAGACAAAAATACGCAACGATATTGCCATCATCTTCCAGAATATAAGATGTGGCTATACGTTTGTCGAGGAAACCTTTGGCATCCTCGACAAGAAAATTATTCAAATCTTCATCACCGCAATCAAACCCTGCAAGTTCGGTATCGGGAGTAAGTTTTACAAGTTTCATCTTCCTATATGCAGATGGTAATGTATTCCTTAGCTTTCTTAACCGCCTCCTTGAGTTTTCTTGTATTCTCGGCCCGCTGCTCTTTGCTGAGACTCTCGACTTCCATCCTGAGTTTCTCAAAGCGCACAGCATCATCGCCTGTAAGAATCGGTGTTTCTGCTATTGGTCTTGCCATGATTTTATCTCCTATTATTAAGTAGTCTACAAAGTTACAACAAATTTCTGAGACTATTGGATTATCACATCGGAGTTCTTGCGTATTTATTCGACATTCAATACATTCAATTAAAAACCAAGAACATTGTCAATTGGGAGAAGCCCAGACCTTTAAGCTATCGTCTAAACCCATACTTACGCTCTCTATTGGCAAATGCCTCCTTTCCACCTTCGAGTATATCGCAAACATGTTCTCTGATTCCCATTCTATGCAATAATGGAATAGTTAAATCATGATTATGCTCAGATGTAACTTCTAAACTTCCATAAACATATTGGAATTTTATATCATTCTCATTGGGTGTTTTAGAACCTTGTTGATTGGCAACTATTACTTCCTCAGCGTCAGCTCCTACTACAACATTGGGATTATGAGTTACAAGAATAATTTGCCGATGTTTCTTTTTTGTTCGGATGTACTTGACTAATTCATTATAAATTGCTCGATTGTCAAGACTATCTTCTGGTTGATCAATAAGAATTGGACACTGTTTTTGACTAAACTCCAATATGAGCTTGAGAATGACAAACGCTTGTTTCCCTTGCGACATGCCATCAAACCGATCGTTTTCATAATACAATTGTATGCGAGGTCTATACCAATTTGTCGTAAATAATTTTGCTAAAAATTCATGTGTAGAGACTCCTCCTTTAAACGATAATTGCGAATTATTTGCTTTCTTGATGATTGATACCAAGTAATTTTGATCATCATTTTTATACTTGCATACAAACTCGCTTAGTAAAGTTTTCATCTCAGAACCTCGTTGATCTAAAGAACTGTCTAGGAAGTCCTGCAATCGGCATTCATCAAGCTCGATGATACTTTTGATTTCAACACCTTCGTGGGACAGTTGCATTAGTTCACAAACATTCTGACATGATAATAAGAAGGTATTGTTTGCACTAACTAATTCGACTCGCAGATTCTCAACCTGTTCTTTAATTCGAGAAAAGTCATTTGACAATTGAGTGAACTTTTGAAGTTTTATGCGCTCGTCATTAATCCTTTTGTCAATCTCTATTAATCTTTTGTTCTGGTCCCACACTTTTTTTGCCTGAATATATTCTTGAGACTTTTGTATGCAATCAATTTCAGCTTTGGCTTGTCCAATTCTTTTTTCAACATTAGTTGTTAATAAGTCAATTGCCATAACCATTTGGTGATTGGCATTCTCGGAAATCTCAGAAATTTTTAGAGTTAACTGCTGAGTGGTCTCATCACTTAAGCCCACATACGATATGCCATTATTGGGGACTAATAATGGTAGCAGTCGTAAATTTTTGAGAACTGAATATTCTTGCTCAGCAACAGTTATCTCTAGTTGAAATTTTGCAATCTTTTCAGTATAAGCGGAAAATTGTTCAATCTGAGTAGTATCTATTTTGGTCTCTTTTAAAATTTGGTTTCTTTGTGAAACTAGTAACGCTATTTCTCTATCAATTCCTGCTTTATCTCCAAATTGCTTAATTAAATTTTGCTTCTCCACTCCCTGTACAAACAAATCTTCGAGAGAACTTAAAATACGTTGTGTCTCAGCTATAGTTTGTGTTACTTTGCGATTGTAATTGTCTAAGGCAACTCTACATTCTTCCTTATCCTTAATAATACTAAGTAACAATCGATTGGTGGCTTCAATATCCTTTGCGATATCGAACATATGGCTCTGTCGCAGGAAATCTAAGTCTCGATGATAATCCTCATTCCCATCAGCCCATATAACTCGTACAGAATCTGTATGCTCTAAAATAAATGGCTCAGGCGTGTCTGTCCCATCAAATTTAGACGCAATTGAGGATAACAGTGTTGATTTCCCTGTGGATCTTCCACCTATGATTGTGTTCAGATTTTGATTGAAATAGATGGACTGTTTCCAAAACCCAGGTTCATCTAAGTCAACACGGTCAATTACTAAATATGACGGTTTATAGTCTGGACAAGTGTCTCCGACAGCTACTCTTTCTTCTGGCTCAAAAAGGATTTGTTTTAATCCTTCAAAAGTAGTATCAGCTTTAATCCAAAGGCCAGATGTAGTTGCATAGTTCTTAATATCATGATTATCTGAACAGATTATGGTAGGTAATGTAAATCCAATATTTGGAAATACTTTGGATGCATAATCATCAATATCAGAAGTTTTCCCGACTTCCAACAATGGTCTATAATTGGAAAGTATTGCTTGCTTAAGTTCCTGTTTAACTAACAAGTTATTTTTAATACTTTCTACTGAATTCGATTTCTTCCCTGCATGCACTGTAACGATACCGCCGAGTTGAATTATTAAATCCGCAGTGGGAACAAATGGACAATAAACTCGTTCAACCCCTTTGGCATTAATTTCTGCTGGTGTGAGAGAACATTGCCCTTGTATTTTGGTCCAAATTGTTTCAAGATTTGACTTTTCATCAAATATACCAATGAAATGGATGGCTTCACTTCCTCCTAACTCAGAACAAAATTCAATTCCCGGGAGGACCGTAATTCCTACAGTTTTTCCAAGAGTTTGTAATTCACGAATTCTTTCTATGTCGATACAATGATGATCCGTAATCGCTACCACGGATATTCCGGCGTTTTTAAGACCATCAATCAATTGTTGATTAGTAACGCTTTTATCTTTATAGTCGTATGATGATGATGATGGCGTATGAAAGTGTAAATCCCATAATCGCCATTGAGAGCCTCTGTTCATATCAATATAGATTTATCGAATTATTTACTCGGTATAGTAATATAGTTCTGAAACCGGCTGGTGGGTTTGTCGGGGATTGTCATTTGGATGCTGGTGCCGAGAAGAGGATTTAGATAGCGCTCGCGGAATTTGCGTTTGTCTTTGAAGCCACAAAACTCGGTTATTTCGGCTAATGAGCGAGGCTCTTTGCAGAACTCGATGATTTTTTCTTTGATGGTCTTGTTATTTTGACTTGTGCCCTGACTTGTGCCCTGACTTGTGCCCTTTGACAAGTCGGATTCGTTTGTGGCGTGAATATTGACGCGGAAGGCGGTGATGGTATTCACGTCAAACTCTGCCGGAGGATTGCCGTTATCCTTCAGCATTTCTTGGACTCGGGTAATGCCTCGGTTGAACTTGTTGACATACTTCATCACTCTCATTGCTTCTGCCACAAGCGGGTTGCGATAGTCATTGACCGAGGGGAAATTTTCGGGTCGGGCTTCGCCATATAGTCCGCCCGCATTCATCACCTCGATGTAATCGTCAAACTGATAAAGGCGGATAGGCATATTGGCTTGGTAATCCCTGTGCATACAGGCGTTCATCAGCAATTCACGGATAGCACCCTCCGGATAATTCCAGACAGTGCGTTCACGGAATAACGATTCGGGAACCGGACGCTGTGTGATGATGGCATCTTTTACAAATGATTCCAAAGTCGGCAACATCTTATAGAGAGGTCCGGCAAATTGGCGTTCATTGAGTATGTCACCTCCTTTGTCTTTTCCTGCAAATCGCACAAACTGCACGTAATCGCCAAGAAGGAAATATTTGGGATTGGTACCGAAAAGTATTATGCCGGCATAAGTCGGACAATCGTTGTCGCGGTCATATAGGTGGATTGACGCAAGCTGCTCCTTGATGTCGCGTTGGTCTGATACAAGTGTTTCTTCATCAAATACCATCGGTAGATATTTGGTCTTGATATAATCCACATCAAGATCTTCCAATTTTGCGCTCAGACATGGGGTCGCATCAAAGGTAGCCATGAATGAGCAGCGACGCTCCGCAAGGATTCTTTCTTCTGCTTCCGTAGCAATATCTCTGCGAGGTCCGACACGGATAAATACCCTGCCACGATAGCGAACAGGCGGCAAATCGGATGGTCTTACTTCAGCAACCAGCAAATCGCCTTCTGGAAAAGAGAAACGCTCAACAGACATGGTCGGCAATGGTAGTATATTGCCGTCAGAACGGATGCCTGCAATCTTTTTCAACAAAGCATCGTCAACTTTCATGCCGGCAATACTTCCGTCATCTTTTGCCCCGATAATAAGATAGCCATTCTTTCGGGAGCCGGGCATATCATTGGCAAACGCACAAATAGCCTCACAGAACTTGTCCATGTTGCCAGTGCTGATTGTGCGTTCCACGCGATATGACTCGGTGGACTTCAGCAGTTCCAATATGTCCTCTTTAGCTATCATTACGTTTCGGTTGTTCTCTATATGCAAAATTACGAAAAATTTTTCATCCATCCACGCCAAAGTCAACATTTTATCCAACCTCAACGATGAAAAAACAGATTTCTTGCTAAAATACACGGCTCTTTCATTTAAAAATGCTTGGAATTTCCAAAGTGCATGACTGATAGTTAGTTAAAAGCCATTAACCCTTTTGTCCAAAATGAGATTAACACAGCCATTGCGTAACTGCCACATATAACTACTTGATTAACAGTGGCGCATTGTAGCATCAAAGTTAAATGAAAGAGCCGTGGCTAAAATATCCCGAAAAAGCCATTTTTATAGTTCGCAAAGAGTGTTACGAGAATGTTCCGAACCCACTTAACGGTGTTTCAAAACAGTTTTTAGTTATCAGAAAAATAGAACAAAGTTGAATTAAAAATTCCTGACAAACATACAAAATCTTAAAATAGCCTCTATTCTTCTTCTCCAGGCGGAATACGACCGATGCTGTGCCGACATGGAGCGGGGAGCTGGAGGCCGGGAGAAGCTCCGCAAGGAGCGCAGCGCGACCCTCCACCTGATGCAGCGCATGGGGGTCGACACCTCGGACTGGGAACGCGTCAACACCCTGTGCCGCGACCCGCGAATCGCGGGGAAGGACTTCCGCCGGATTGCCGACGATGAACATCCCGGGCTGCGGGCCAGGCTCCGCGCGATAGGGCGAAAGGGAGGGTTCCGGGGACAACCCGGACGGCAGGAGGCCCCCCCAACCATCAGCCGGGACAATGACCGTCATAGTCAGTCCGGTCGGACGGGCATAAGCGCCAATGACACAAACGACACACTACACACGACACAAACCATAAAAACAAAGAAACGATATGGAACAGGTAGAAATGACCGCCTTGGAGCGGGAAGAGTACGAGGCCTTCAAGGCCGAAAGGGAAAAGAAGCGTCGGGAACAAGCGCGCAAGGAACAGTTGCGCCAGTACGCGGAGCTGGTCGATGAGGAGGTGGCGACGGCCATACCCCAGCTTCGCGAGGTGAGCGATATCCTTAAACAGGTCAAGGAGACCGTGTTCGGGAATTTCAAGGCCATCCTGGCCATGAAGGCGGAAATAACAGGAGTGAGGCCTGACAGCCAGTACAGCCACACGTTCACCAACTCCGACGGCACATTCAGGCTGATAATGGGGGTGAACACGCTGGACGGTTACCGCGACACTGTCGAGGACGGGATAGCGATGGTCAAGGGCTACATCGAGGGTCAGGCCAAGGATGATGCCACCAAGGCTCTGGTCAACGCCGTGTTGCGCCTGCTCAGCCGCGACAGCCAGGGCAACATCAAGGCCAGCCGGGTGCTGCAGCTGCGCAAGATGGCCGAGGAGAGCGGCGACGAACGTTTCATGGAAGGTGTCCGCATCATCGAGGCCTCCTACCAGCCCACAATCAGCAAGAAGTTCATCCGCGCCCAGTACAAGGATGGCGAAGGAGCCTGGCGGCAAATCCCCCTCGGGATGACAGACGTAGACTGAAGAACTTGATACAACACGATACAATGATCAGGGAAATAACAAGACCACCCAAAATCGCGCTGTGCCGCAATTGCCATGGCACCGGCGCAGTGCCAGGGGACGAGCCTGGGGAAACCCATGTGTGCCTCCAGTGCGAGGGAAGCGGCCGTGTGACCGTGAGCTGCGAGATGACCCTCGACATCAGGCCGTACAAACCGATACGCAAGGATAAACCAAGAATCATCTGACGCACAATGGCAAAAAAGCGCGGAATGTCATACAGGAAGCGCGTCGAGGATATAAACCGGATATATGACCAGTGCGCCCGCAACGGACTGAGCAACCGCGAGATTTGGCGCAGGTACATATATCCGGTCTATTGGATCAGCGAACGCACCTTCTACAACATTATGAACGCCACGGCAGGGGCTGAAAGCCCGGTCGTGGCGTCTGACGCACCAAGCCTGTTCGATATGCTCGATGACGAACCCCGCAAAACCGACCCATAATGAGCGAACTTGACCAACAGACTCGTGCTGTCTTCAGAAGCATATTGCGCGACATACAGGTCGAACTTGGAGATGAGTTCGACCAAAACTTCGAGCGGCAGGCATTCTTCAGCCAGGCATGGGCGAGGCGCAAGAGTCCGACACGTCCCGGCGGGCATATACTTGTTGACACAGGAGGACTCCGGCGGAGCGTGCGCAGCGAGATCAGGGAGAACAGCATAGTGTTCTGCTCAGAGCATCCTGCGGCGGCCATCCATAACGAAGGAGGCGAAATTAAGGTGACGGCAAGGATGAAACGTTATTTCTGGCACAAATATATGTCGGCGGCCGGAGTGCTTGTATTCTGTCGGAGAAAAGACGGCACAATGCGCCGGGACAAGAATACCAGACATATTGCAGATGTGGCAGACTTCTGGAAAGCCATGGCACTTATGAAGGTCGGAAGTACCATCAAGATACCGCAACGCAAATTCCT
>Ga0183011_10697_pt1 | contig 15302 bp, 11 predicted proteins | sample NAcewD2O_March_FD_122322 | JGI IMG/M metagenome (GOLD analysis project Ga0183011, IMG submission 122322) | Mouse cecal microbial communities from Vienna, Austria - N-Acetylneuraminic amended D2O_March | ecosystem: Host-associated > Mammals > Digestive system > Large intestine > Cecum | place... | reverse complement strand
TAATTCATCAAACTTTATTTTACTACGGAGGTATTCAATTTGTTCCTTTGCCTCTTTTTTATTCCCGATCACTGTCAAATCAGTCATTCTTTGAACAGCGTCTTTTTCATTACCAATAATATTTTCATTTTTTAATGCAACTGGACCAAAATGAGGAACATATTGCGCTTTAAGATAGTTGTTCCAGATTTCATCTTCTGACTTCACTGGTTTAGGTAAAGTAGGCATGTCTTGGCCAGTAATGATGTTTAAGGCTGTTTGCTTAAAAGTAGTGGCAAGATATTTAGCTTCTTTATCCGTATCGGCGACATAAGCGTTAATACCAACAATCATGTAGGGCTTATCAAGAAATCTTGATGGCTTAAATTCGCGATAATAAATTTGATCAGCGTCAACTAATTGGGCTGGTGCAAAATGCGAGGCAAAGGCATAAGGCAATCCTAAACGAGCAGCCAGGTGCGCACTAAAAGTACTAGACCCTAAAATATATATAGGAACATTAACTCCAGCTGCTGGATAAGCATGAACTTCATTGGTATCTTCAAAATAGCTAATTAATTCTTCAATATCTGCTTCAAAATCCTCTTGATGACTAAAATTTTCCTTCCTAATCGCCATCGCTGTTTTTGCATCAGTCCCTGGAGCACGCCCTAGACCAAGGTTAACTTTCCCGGATACATCTTTTCGAGCATTCCATATTGTTCGGCCACAATATAAGGAGTGTGATTGGGAAGCATTACCCCGCCAGAGCCAACCTGAATTGTTTTAGTATTTGCGAGCGTTTTTTCAATTAAAAGCTGCGTGGCTGAACTAGCAAAGAGCTTTGTGTTATGGTGTTCAGCAATCCAATAGCGAACATAACCCCACTTTTCAGCCGCCTGAGCCAAGTCAACCATTTCTAAATAGGCATCTTTTTCACCATTTTCTTTTTTTATGGGAACTAGGTTTAAAATTGAATATTTCATTATATTTACCCTCCTTTAGCAGTACCTACTTCCGGTTTCATTCTATAACGTGCCCATCATGAATCCAATAATTGCGCTCATAAGAAAAAAGCACCTGGTAACAGATGCCTTAATCCCAAGTCTATATTGTTTTAGAATGCAAATTATATTTCATGCTGGTATGCGACATAACTACGGCCATTTCTTGATCGAACAATTAATTGATCTGGAATCTGTTCTTCCAGTTCAGTGATATGACTGATAATTCCAATCATCCAGTGACCTTCGAGTTCTTGAAGGGAATGAAGAGCATCTTCAAGAGCTTGCTGATCAAGGGAACCAAATCCTTCATCGATAAAGAGCGCATCAATCTTAATTCCCCCACTTTGCTCTTGGACAATCTGACAAAGAGCTAAAGCAAGGGCAAGTGAAGCCATAAAACTTTCACCACCAGAAAGCGTCCGGGCACTTCGCGTTCTGCCAGCATTATCATCATATACATTAACTTCAAGTCCACTCCACTTGGCACCAGCTCCATGACTTTCCGTCGCTAATTCAAACTGGTAGCGGCCATTAGTTAATCGTTCTAACTGAACATTGGCTGCTACGAGGACATCTTGAAAATATGCCTGTAATACATACCGTTCTAGGCTAACGTGATTTTCGGTATTCCCAGTCACGACGTCTGTTAATGTTTGTAATTCATTAATTTCTTGATCAAGTTTTCCTGTTTTTTCAACTACCTTAATAATCTTTTGATCCGTTTCTTCTAATTGCTTATACTGCGCAGTTAACTGACCCATTTCTTGCTGATATTGCCGAAGTTGTTCACGCTCAGTATTAAGTTTGGTCTGCGTTGACGTAATATCTGGCATGGGATGATTATTGATGGCCTTAGTCAACCGCTCTTGTTGGGACTGATTATCCTGGACTTGATTCTCAAAGGTCGTTACCTGTTCACGTAATGACGATAATGTTGCTACTTGTTCACTAGCTTCTTGCCAGAAATTCCATTTAAGTTGGACATCATATTGGACTAAAAGGTTCACAAGATATTGGTGTAAGTTATCCTGTTGCGTCGTTTGGGTAGTAATTTCTTCTTTAGTCTGATCGATCCGACTATTTGTCCCTGCTAATTTTTCAGCATTTTCTTGTCGTTGTTGTTGCAATAATTCAAGCTGGTTATTAAAGGCTTTAATCTTTAGTCGATCAGTTTGAATTTGCTTGTCAGCAGCTTCTTTAGTAGTAAATTTTGCTGGTAAAGAAGCTGCTTTTTCTTTCAGAATAGTCTGCTTGGCGATTAAATCCTGTTTGCAGCGGTTCACACTTTCGTCTATTTTATCTAATTCTTCTTGAGAGAACTTGGATTCTTGTTGCAAGTCTTCCTCTTCTTGGCGCCATTCTTTAACCTGTTGTTCTATTCTATCGAGGTCATTCTTCATTTCTGCTAGTTTTTGAGCGTGGTTTTCAATTTGTCCTTCCCAATCACTCGGTAATTCATTCTCCCCTAATAGTTCGGCTAAATTTGCCTGCTGAGTTTCTACCTGTGTCGTTAAGTTAGCAATTTTGGCAACGCTTTGGCGAACTTGCTCTTTTAACTGGTCAAACGTACTACGATTTTGTTGAACTTTAACGGTTGCTGCTTTAACTTGTGCTTCCGTTACCAACTCACCATCATCTGCTAAATTTGCTGGATGGGGATGATCAAGCGATCCACAAATTGGACAAGGTGTATCCGGCTTTAATTTTTGAGCAAGAATGGCAATTTGGTGACGGGCAAAGCGATCATTCAAGTCATCCAACCTACTTTGCGATTTTTGAACGAGCTTTTCAGCATCCCCCTGCTCTTGCTTTAATTTCACGCAATTTTCCTTTTCAGATGAAAATTCTGTTTCTAATTGCTTTAAATCTTTTCCAGCAGTCGTTAATTTTTCTTGAAGGCCTTCCTTCTTTGCTAGTTGAACTTGAATTTCCCCTAAGTTTTCATGCTCTTTTAAATTATTAGTAACAACCGTCAATTGCTGTTGAGCGTCTTGCAACTTCTTCTTGGAAGCAGCTTGCTGTTTTTTCTGCTGCTTTAAGTGTGTTTGTAGTTCATCGACAGTTGATTTTAGCTTATCTCGGTCATCGAATAATGGTAGTTTATTCGTCAAGTCGGCGACCTCTGTTTGAAGCTGATCAATCTCTTCTTGCTGCTTGCTCGTTTGCTGCAGTTCAGTTTCAATTACTTGCTGTTGCTTTTGAAGGTTGCGCAGGTTCTCATGGAGAATTTCATTGTCCGCTGTTAATTTTTGGAGACGCTTTTCGCCATCTTTCCACCGTTGGTATTCTGTCTGGTGTTCTTGATACCAGTCAAGGGATCTTACTTGTTGCTTTATTTCTTGAATCTCTCCTGCTTGAGCTTGCAGTATTTCTCCAGCCTTAACAAGCTCAGCCAATGCCTCAATGTTCTTTTTCAACTCTTGCTCAGCATGAAGTTGGGCATCAAGCTGATCAACTTTCTTTTGCTGTTGCTGCTCATCATCGCCTAAGTGTTTAAGATTAGCCTTTAGTCGGGATAAGTAATTTTTTGCTTCTGCTAACCATTCTTTAGTTGTTAATTGCGCATCAATCTCGGTTACTGTTTCCTTTAATGATTGAAGTTTTGTTTCTTGAGTCGTTAATGACTTCTTCTGTTCGCGCAAATCGTTTTTTAATTGCGTTGCCCACTGCTCATAACGGGACGTATTAAAGAGGTCTCTTAGAAGAGCTTCCTTCGTATTGCTATCTGAATCAAGAAACTGCCGAAACTTTCCTTGAGGGAGAAGAACAATCTGCTTAAATTGATCACGGGTCAGGTTGAGCAAGTCAGTAATAAACGTATCTGCTTCCTTGATCTTAGTGATTTCCTGGGGATGATCGCTTTCAAGCGGGTAAATAAGGTCAACGGCTTGATTATGTTCAACCAAATTGCCGCGACGTCCCTTTAAAACCTGTTTAGGACGACGCATAATTTGATATTTAAGGTCTTGGTGTTCAAAGGTAAACTTCACCATTGTTTCTTGGTCAGCTGGTGCAAAATCAGAACGTAAAGCAGCAGCCGACCGATCACGATCATTGGTTGTTTGACCAAAAAGTGCATAACACATTGCATCAAAAATCGTGGTTTTCCCCGCACCAGTATTCCCTGCTACCAGAAATAAGGAACGCTCTGTGAACTGCGTAAAGTCAATCACTTGATGCTCATACGGCCCAAAGTAATGTAGTTCAATCGTTAATGGACGCATCCTATTCCTCCCCTTTCATAATTTGAGTCAAGGCCTTTTCTGCCCACTTCTTTTGGCGACCAGTTAAATTATTTCCCATCGTTTGGGCATAAAAATCCCCAAGCAAATCAAGGGGTGATTCCTGAGCACGTTTCTTACTAAGGTTGAGTTGAACCTGCTTGGCCTGATGTGTTCGATGAAGGCTGACAATCTTCGGATAATATTCGCGTAACTTGTTTAGCACATCAGGGATTCGTTCTTGGTCGGTCAATTCAATGTCGTAAAAATCATCCCGTAATACTTCTGCGGGTTTTGTAGCCAGTTCAGCAAAACTCCCTTTCAAAAGGTGAATATCATGAACTGGCGATAGTGGAACCCACTCGGCCTTAAAAGGTGCTGTATCAACAATCCAAACGCCCTTTTCTTGCTTGGCTTCCGATACTGAAAATTTCATTGGAGAGCCACTGTACTTAACTTTTTTGTCATTTAAAGCGTTGCGGTTATGAAGGTGACCAAGGGCAACATAATCAAAGGGAGCTAAAACATCTGTCGTGACTGCACTCAATCCGCCAACCTCAATCAAAGTTTCAGAATCCGCCGTTCGCTTACTTCCAGCTGCAAAGAAATGGGCGACAAGGACATGCCTTTTATCAGGGGCAAAATGCTTTTCCACCTCGGTTGTAATCCGCGCCATCGCATCATTGACATTTTTAATCTTGTCATCATTAAAGTAGTTGCGAACTTCTTGAATCCCAAAGAATGGCAATAAGAAAAACTGGGTATCCTTGATTGTAACCGGGGTAAAAGCACCATTAATGTTAGTATTTAAGAAAAATGACTGGTAAGCAAACCAATCGGTCCCCGTACTTAAACGGACCGCTGAATCATGGTTCCCACTGATTGCCAATAAAGGAAAATGATCAGTCAAGTTTAATTCTTGCAGCATCTGGTTTAAAAGTTTAACCGCTGCTTCATTGGGCACGGACCGATCATATAAATCTCCCGCAATCACTATCGCATCAACTTGTTGGTCTTTGGCAATTGCTTCAATCTGCTTAAAGGTTGTTAGCTGATCATCAAGCAAGCTAAAATCGTTTAAGGTCTTGCCAATATGCCAATCAGCCGTATGTAAAAAGCGCATAAGTTCCTCCTAAAAATAGTGTCTCTAATATTATATATACGCAAAAAATCGTTAAATCCACTTAAAATCTTGCATTTTACAGAAGGGAGCGAGACAGAAGTCACTTGTGACTTCGTTTTTCGACGCGAAGCTAGCCTTTGGGAGCCCCCGCAAGCAACAATAGGCCTTCAGCGTTCGACTTTGCCGGACGCTGAAGGCCATTGTTGTACTGCGCTGTTCGTATTTTATGGAAGTGACCTAACTTATGTCACAGCTCCCTTTTTTCACGAAGAATACGTGGAACTAGATTCTTAACTAAGTGGTTCAAACTTACCAAATGCCTCATTACTATCAGCATTTCGGCATGGAAGATAGCCATATTGACCATCCGCGCGGGGCTGGCGTAACCAAACGTATCCATTATGACGTGACCAGGCATCGTAATCAATAACGGAGCACATTGGCAAGGTCGCAATCACAGAAGATGTCGGCAGTGCACCCCAGCGTAAATCAAGAACGCGATCCGTGATAAAACGTCCCTTTTCACGGTGCCATTCATCGCCCAAGGAATCTGTCCACGTTGACGAATCGCTTTGTGTCAGGATTGGCTTAACATCAACTTGACCAGTTGGATTAGCAAGGTGCTCCCAGCCCTCACGATCAACCGTTGCAATTGAGCGGTCTTCATCGTCCCCGGCAAATTGCCAAAGGGTATATGTCTGCCATGGGCTCGTATTAACTGTCATTGCCGGAACCGTCCACGAATGCCAATCCATCGAAGCATACTTGGCTACCCAGAGGCCACAATCACTGACACAATTGGCAACTTGCCAAATTGCTGATTCTTGAACATAGATTAACGGCCATATTCCCGTTTGGCGGTGAATTTCATCAACAAATTGTTGAACCCAAGTCGTATCACCCCAGGCAGCATTTTGATATTGTTCCCAATCAACGGCTAAAACCGCCTGGCCGAGCTTATCTTGAATATGCGATAAGAAATAATTTGCTTCTGCGATCGGGTTGCCACCACCAGCATAATGGTAAAGCCCTAAAAGCCGCCCCGCATTCTTTGCTAACGAATATTGGTATTGGTACTTTGGATTTAAGTAGCCCGTCCCTTGTGATACTTTAACAATCGTGCCTTGTGCATGAGGGTCAGTCACGATCCAATCGGCACTTCCCGAAAAAACATCTGTAAAATATAACGCCATCAATTTATCCCTCTTTCGAGCCCCCGCAAGCAACAATAGGCCTCCAATGTTCGGTTTAAACCGGGCGTTGGAGACCATTGTTGTACTGCGCTATTTGTCTTTTATAAAAGTAATTTGATTTATGTCACAGTCTCTGAACTAACCTTAGCTTTTTAAAATAACCCAAATAATTTTTTACGTTGCTGAATCTTCTTAATCTGATGGCGACCAATTTCATCCCCGTTAATGATAGCTCGCGCATTATCTTGGTATTCTTGAGCAACGTCAGCGCCAAATTCACGCGATAATTTGTCAAAGGCCTGCCTCATTTCATATTTTCGTCCTGGAAGGTCATGAGCATCAGAAGCAAAGATATATCCTTGACCAGCCGTAATCAGGTTTTTACTGAATTTTTCGACTTTTTTACCAAATGTACCAACATAGGAACTAGCGGTAATTTGCGACAAGCACCCTTTTTCCAGCATTTGATAAAGCAAGTCCGGTTCAGCCATGATCTTGGTATTCCGTTCAGGGTGAACAACCACTGGCGTAATTCCCCGTTGTTGAAGGTTAAAAATCATCTGGTTAGTGTAATGAGGTACATCATTGTCTGGAAATTCCAGCATCATATACTTTCCACTCTCATCAGCGAATAAAATATCATCATTATCAAGGGCTTCAATTAGCTGACCATTAATTCGCACTTCTTGTCCAGGAAAGACAGTTAATGGAATATTGTTTTTCTCTAGTTCTTCTTGAAATTCTTTTGTTCGCGCCAAAACATCTTGTTTATGGTTTACATAGTGCCCGTTCATATGATGAGGAGTCAAAAGTGCATGGGTAACCCCGTTTTCTGTTGCTTCTTTTGCAAGTCGCAATGAAATCTCCATACTTTTTGAACCATCATCAATCCCCGGCAAAAGGTGACAATGCAAATCAACCATTACCATTCTTCTCATCCCTTTTTTCACATATTAATATTTTAAGTATAGCAAGTTATAGTTGGATTTTATAGGTACTTAGGATAAAACTTCACAAAACCTATATTATTTGAGAATGTTGAGAAGTGTCTCCTTGTTGATGACGGCATTTGCTAGCTCGTTTCCTGAAAGAATAGAATTGGCAAGAGCTGCTTTCTTCTGTTGCATTTCAATGATCTTCTCTTCAATTGTGTTTTGTGCAATCATTTTGTAAATCGTTACGTTATTCTTTTGACCAATACGATGAGCACGGTCAGTCGCCTGATTTTCAGCCGCAATATTCCACCACGGGTCAAAATGAATGACAACATCAGCACTCGTAAGATTTAACCCCGTTCCTCCTGCTTTCAGAGAAATTAAAAAGACAGCTGGCTGATCATAGGAATTAAATTCATCAACAAATTGTAACCGATCTGCTTTCTTTGTCTTTCCTTCAATCACAAAGTACTTAATTCCTGCTTTAGCAAGTTTTCCTTTTAAAATTGCTAATGCCGATGTGAACTGCGAGAAGAGTAAAATTTTATGATTATCCGCCACTTCACCCTTAATTAAGTTCATAGTTGCCTTAATTTTTCCTGAAGGACCATTGTACCCTCTGTCTAACAATTGAGGACTGCAGCATAGTTCACGAAGACGAGTAATTTCTGCCAAGACTGCTAATTTATTCTGCTGAAATTCTTCATCATTCTGTTTTTGAATCTGTCTTATCAATCTTTGAGCCCGTGCCTGATATAGATTTTCTTGTTTACCAACCATGGGTGTTAAAAATACCTGTTCATTTTTCATCGGTAAATCATTAAGGACATCTTTCTTTAAACGACGGAGCATGAATGGTTGTACCAAACGTTTTAAGTCGTCCTGAGCTTGGCCATCCTGATTTTTAATAATCGGTCCTTCATATTGTTTGCGGAACTGCTGATAAGAACCGAGAAAACCAGGCATCAAGTAGTCAAAAATACTCCAAAGTTCGCTTAACCGATTCTCAATCGGAGTTCCAGTTAAAGCAAAACGCTGCTTAGCATTGATCGCTTTGACTGTTTTAGCGGCAGCAGTTTGGGGATTTTTAATGTACTGAGCCTCATCAATAACTTCAATATTAAAGACATGCCCTTCATAAAAATCAATATCTCGTTTGGCGGCATCATAGGAAGTAATAATGATATCCCTTTCTGTACTTTGCGCAAACTGTTTCCGTCGTTCAGCTTTACTACCATCAAGAACAGTTACTTTAAGGTCTGGCGCAAACTTTTTAATCTCATCTTGCCAATTATAGATAACTGCTGCTGGGGCAACAATTAAATTCTGTCCGTTTCCTTGTTCACTTAATAGAACAGTAATAATCTGCAGAGTCTTGCCTAGTCCCATCTCATCCGCCAGCAGTCCACCAAAATGATACTTCATCAAGGCCATTAACCACTGGACACCATCATGTTGGTAGGGACGCAATGTTGCATGAAGATTTGCCGGCACCTTAAAATCTTTCTGAGGAGTTTTGACATCAGCAACTAGCTGGTGCAATTCTGAAGTAGTACGATAATTCAATGCTTCTTGGTGGGATAAAAGATCATCAAGATAAAGAGCACGATACACCGGCAATTTAAGTTCTTCCGCAGTAAAATCACGTGATGAGATTCCCATTTTGCGCAATGTCTCAACTAATTCAGCTAGCGAAGGTTCATCCATCTTCAAGGTTTTCTTGCCCAATTGATAGTACTGTTTATGCGGTCGAAAATCTCTTAGAATTTGCTTGATTTCTTTAGCAGTTAGTTGATCATCACCAAAATCAAGTTTTAAAAGGCCAGAATCGATGGAGATACCGACACTCACCTTAGTAAACGGCTGTTTGTATAACCCATTAAATGCAGGAGTAGCCTTAGTAATTCCTATTTCTTGCAATTCATTGACACCAGTTGCTAGCAAATTCGTTGCCTCATTAACTAACAGAACTGCCCTTGTTCCAGTTTGATTAAACTTAGTGAAATATTTAGCTAGTACCCGTTCAACTCTTTGCATCAAAAATTGCGGTAGGTCATAAATTTTCTTAATTTTTTGTGTTTTGCCATCAGTTTCAGTTGCCAAGTCACAATAAATCTGTTCATCATGATAATCCAATAAGAAAACGACTGTTGGTAATGAAGGCCAAAACTTTGATAAATCGCGATCTTGGGGCATCTCGACTGAAAACATCGACTGAAGCTTGGGCAACACATAGCGGTAAAATTCAGCCATAGTATCGACACCAAAGCTAAGATTACTGGTTGCTGGGAAAACAGGGTCTAACTTATCAGGAGCTATTCCTGTAAAAGCAGTCCAGGTATGGTCATCAAGGCAATAATAGGCTGCCTGTCCATGAATAAGGTCAACAGGAAGGTCAACACTAACATCAAGGTAACGACTTGGATCATCATCAGCACCATTTGCTTTAATTGAAACTGCCGCTTTTAATGCCCGTTCTTCCCGCTTAATAGGCATTTTCCACTGATTATAAAGCGTATTACCGGTCTTTAATATTTGGTCGACTTCATCCATAATCACGCCAGTCAGGGGCAGCTCATTTTTCACGGATGCTTCGTAATAACTATCCCGCGTTAAATCAGCGGTTGATGATAGTTTGTTGATCAATCCTAACCACTGTTTACTATCTTTATCAAGGTTTTCGGGGATAATTTGCTGATCAAAGAACTTTCCTAAACGAAGCCGCTCACCACGGGCAATCCCATTTGTTAAAGTTGTCAAGTTTGGAAACTTATACATATGGTCTGGTACACCTGCCCGGAAGTAAAGGTATTGACCACCACCGTAGTATTCACCGATATTAGCAGTAATGATCGTCTGATTATCAGGATCGTGATCAAGGAAATTAGCTAGCATTTGACGGGCCGCTTCATTAGTATTCTCTTCAATATTATGCTGGTCAAGGTACTTTAATAAGTAATAAAGAGCAACCATTTCAGCGATCTGTTGTCCTTCTCTTGTCTTTACAAAGTCTACCTGGACGTCCACAATTGTTTTTCGATTGAAAGCAACTAGCACTGAAAAGTAATATTGTTTAAACCGCCCAGCCACTGAATAATTCCACTTAGCTCCAGGAATTGTGAAATAAGTATCTGCAGCTTTAACTAGGATCTCGGAAATGACTTCAACATCGTCAAGGTTAGTAAAGACATGTTCAATCAGCCGTAGCGGAAAAACTTCTTTACCTAGAAAACTCAGCGGATCAACTAGTAAACGGTTTGGCGGAAAGGCTGATTGAAGAACCTCACCTAACGATTTTTGTGGTTCAACATTTGCCGAATCATCACCATCAATTGCCTCTAAAACCGCAGCCATGTGTTTGCAACGATGGTTATCCTGCGCATAGGGACAATCGCAGTGAAGTTGAGAAAATTTTCCATTATGGTATCTACCAGTTACTTTATATGTCCGATTTCCTTTAACGATTGCAGAAAAACTATCATCTTCATCAAGCATTAAGTTTTTAACTCTGCCGTGATAGTAGTAATCTTTCCCCCGTTCATAAATTCGTTGTGCAAATAGATTACGCCAGTTACTCATGTGTTGATCCTTTCAAATATTGTATTTTCATTGATTATATAGACTAGCATGACGAAAAACAAATTTATTCGTACCGTCTGAGTGCTGCACCAATTCCTGCTAGCCCAATAACAGCGCCAAGGGCAATAATCGGAAGTGAAGATTCATCCCCGGTTCGTGGCAAAACATTATTTGTTGTCTTATTCTCAAAAGACTTAGCTAATGACGGCTGGGTAATCTTATTCTGAGCTGCCTGACCTTTTATTACTTCGTTTGGTTGGACGGTACTTTGCTTGGTTTGCGGAGTCACCAATATTTCTGGTGCTGAGGTTTGATTATCATTATTAACTTCTACTACCTGGGCAAAAAGATCATTCGCACGCATATTATTTTCTTGGGTACTATCAATTGTTTTCTGCGCAGGCGAAGTCTCTTTATCAGCGTCTGCCTGTTTTTCTATTGCGGTAACAGTAACTTGCTCGTTAGTTAAAATCACCGATCCATCAGGAAAAATGATTAAGACATCTTCAGTATGCTTTCCGGGATGTTGAAGATCGGCTGCAACTTTAGCATCATCTTTCCACACTACCTTTGTTCCCTGAGGCAGCTTATTTTCTTGTTCATCGCCGGGTAAAGTAATAACAGCTTTATTCTGATGATCATCATTTTCAACCGCAATCGCTGTCGTAACTTTAGGAGCAGGAGTTACTCCTGGCACAACTGTTAGTGGTTCAAGGTTGATTAGCGAGCTATACTTTAAGGCATCGGTTTGTGCAGGAAGTTTCTCTTTTGCTGACGCTAACTTTTCTTGTGAATTTGTCTTATTGAGCAAGGCTTGCAAGAGCTTCGTTTGCGCATTGATTGCTTGGGATTGCATAATATTGCGCTTATCTTTGGCCTCAGTAAGTAGTTCTTCTTGAAGTGCCAGATTTTGTTGAGCTTGTGACATTGCACTTTCGGCATCTTTAATTTGTTGAGTAGCAGTAATAAGCGGTTGGGAAATCTGCTCTAACTTTTGAAGCAATTCTTGGGCAGCAATGGAGGCTTTTTCGGCCCTTTCAACAGCCGACTGCATTCGTTGGTGTAATTCATCTAACCTTTGTTGAACTTCACTGAGGACTTTTTCGTGATTTTCAATTAGGTCCTTGGTATGATCAACTTCATCGGCGTCGTACCAGCCATTGTTATAAGTAGCTGGGGCTGAGATACCGTAAGAATCAGTGTTTATCCAACTGATATCATACTTAGGCTTATAATATTCTCCCTTTTTTTGTGCTTCTACCACCTTATATAATTCTACGAGTTCTTCCTTAGCCCTTGCCTTCGTGTCTTCCAGCTTACTAAGCTCGGCACTGAAAAGACTATCCGTTTTTAGGCTCTGAATATTTTTCTCGTTTTTGGCAATAATCTTTTTCAATAAATCAATGTTGCCTTGATAGTCATTCGCGAGGAAATTTTTATACGCTTGATTCCCAGAAATTAGGTTTCCTTGATTATCATAAGCAATATAATCGAGCATTGATCCTTCATAAACGCTCAATCCACCACCAGAAGTTGCCATGTACGAAACATCAACTGGTTGTTTCAATAATTCATAATATTCGTCATGAGCGTTAGTTAAAACTTGTTGAGCATTTTCTTTTGTTTGCTCAAGGGATGATAATTGCTCTTTCGTTTGTTTAACTTGATTTTTATTAATATCAACATTTTGATCTGCATCTGCCAAATTTTGATTAGCAATATTAAGGTCATTATTTGCGGTTGCTACATCTGCAGCTGCTTTATTCACTGCGTCTTGGGCTACACAGACATTTTGCTGAGCTTGTTGGTTCACATCAGGCAGCGTTTGTTGAATAGTATTTTTACTATTTTGTACTGTATCAGCTTTAGCGGAATTACTAATGGCCGTCACCCCCGTTGTAACAGCCATTACCGTCGCAGTTGTTGCTAAACTCTTCTTTAATTTTCTTTTCTTCATAAATAAAACCCACTTAATTATATTTAAAATTACAAAAAGCCAGTCAGCGAATATCGTTGATTGGTCTTAATAATCTTTATCATTTTAGCATACTTTATGCTACTTTCGTGAACGTACTGGTAAAAGTCTTTCTCTTTTCACTGTTTTAGTATATACTGAGTATACACATAAGGAGGGATAATATGACTGTTAAATTAAGACAAGTTGGTAATTCAAGAACTTTAACTGTACCGTCAGGAATTAAAGTAACTGGAAAAGAATATACCGTAAAGAATGTTGGTAAGACAATTGTATTTACCCCTGTTGCAAAAAGGAAAAATATTTTTGCAACTAAAGATTGGAAAGAATACGATTATCAAAAAGATATCGAAAACGACCCAGCATTACAGCCAGTAAAACAAGTAGGACGTGAGGTAATTGATTAATGGAATTTCCTAAAAAGGGAGATATTATAATTGCCGATGCAGAACCTCACGCAGGACATGAAATGGGCGGACATAATCCTAAAAAAGGAAATATCCGCAGACATTATGTTGTCATGAGTACATCCGCCTATAATGAGGCAACCCATATGTTTATTGGGATGCCAATCACAACCGCTAACTATTCTAACAATCCTCGTTACATGCCTATTTTAATAAATGGTAGTGACGGCACCGGGGTTAAAGGATACGTTGTTTTATGGCAATTACAGAATTTTGACTATCATGCTCGCAATGGAGTTATTGTTAATCATTTATCCGAGAAAATAATTAAACAATTGCAACAATATGTAAATGATATGGTTGGCAACGAATAATACAGGAAGGCACTGTGGAGTAAGTCTCATGGTGCTTTTTTTGATTAAAAAAGTGAGTAGAAATTAACCGTCTTGTCAAGGAAGTTAATTTCCACTCACTTTCATTTATACCTATTTATATTATTCTTCAAATGCCTTTAGCTGTTTCCAAAATATTGGGAGTAAGAATAACTGGAGGAATAGTACGCAACCAGTAAGGACACTTGTATAACTGAAGAAGATCAATTCTGAAAATAAGTCGGCTAAGATTACGACCGCGATACAAAGCTGGCCAACCGTTAACCATTCTCGCTTAACTTTATTAGCTGAGAAGATCATTACTAATTGGATTGCTACTAAGACTGCCTGAATCAACTGTAGTAAAAATAGTGAATGCATTTTATATCTCCTAATTAAAAATTATCCTCGTACATTTTACTACGCGTTATGAATTTTTTAATTACAGCTTTTTTACATCTATTTAACAACTGTTGAAACCTTTTTCTTCGTAGTATACTTGCGCCACAAGGTCTGTAAATAATAAGCAGCATAACAAGCAATTACAAACGGAATCGTACAATACAAGGCAATTCGTTGTTGCGGATCAAACCAAATTAAGATGCAAGAAAGGCTGCTAGCAATAAACGCAAACCATGGAACAACCGGATACCATGGCGTGCGATACTTTAACTCACTTAACTGGTGACCTGCCGCTAAAAAGCGCCGACGAAAAATGAGCTCACATAAGGAAATCGCAATCCATACAAAGACGACCGCTAATCCAGAAACTGAAACCAAGACTAAATAGACCGTCCCAGCCGCATAGATGCTGGAAAGCAAAGCTAACACCCCACCAAGCATACTTAAGAGCAAGGCAAAAACAGGAATCCCGCGTTTATTAGTTTTGGCGATGATAGCCGGAATTGTTCCTTCATTAGCTAATGACCATAACATCCGCGTTGATGCGTATAGACCAGAATTAGCCGCAGAAATAATCGCGGTGAGGACGACAAAATTCATTAAGTCGGCAGCATATGGAATTCCGAGTTGGCTAAAAACGTAGACAAATGGACTTTGCGTTACCCCCGCTTTTTGATAAGGAATCAAAGAGGCCATAACAATCATGCTCCCGACAAAGAAGATCACTAGCCGCCATAAAGTAGTATGGATCGCCTTAGGAAGGGTCTTTTCAGGATGCTTAGTTTCCCCCGCGGTGATGGCGATTAATTCAGTCCCAGAGAAAGCAAAATTAACCGTTAGCATCGTCATAAATAAGCCGCTAAAACCACTCGGGAACAGCCCATCCTTAGTAAAATTATTCAGCAAAGGTGCATGATGATAGCCTTGAATCGGAATAAGGCCAATTACTGCTAAAGCCCCCAACAAAATAAACGCGCAGATAGCGACTACTTTAATCACCGCAAACCAAAATTCACTTTCCGCAAATGCTTTGACAGTAAAAATGTTGGATAAGAGGATAATGACGATAAATAACAAGCTCCACCACCAAACCGGAATCTGGGGAAACCA
>Ga0183011_10694_pt1 | contig 15376 bp, 11 predicted proteins | sample NAcewD2O_March_FD_122322 | JGI IMG/M metagenome (GOLD analysis project Ga0183011, IMG submission 122322) | Mouse cecal microbial communities from Vienna, Austria - N-Acetylneuraminic amended D2O_March | ecosystem: Host-associated > Mammals > Digestive system > Large intestine > Cecum | place... | reverse complement strand
TCCTGCTCTTTGGCGTACAGTTCCTTTAAGTCATTGTTCAGTTTGACCACAGCCATGGGCTCCATAAACAGGGTGGAGCCGGTGGCGGACTGGTCGTGGATCATGCCGCTGACCTGGTTCCGGTACTCCGCCTTCACTGGGAGACAGTAGCGGTCGCCCCGCATGGTGATGATGGGGTCCTGCAGGTAAGTCCGCAGGGAGCCGTTTACCAGGCCGTTCAGCGTGGCGTGGACTTTTTCGTTGATACTGTCCATGCTGCGCCGGATGCGCTTGAGCGTGGGGCTTGCGTCGTCGCTGATCTCCTCCTCGCTGAGAATACAGCGGTCGATCTCATTTGACAGGGTGGTCAATGGCTCCAGTCGTTCGAAATAAATGTCCAGGCAGTCCGTAGATTCCTCCTGGGTGTCGTGCCGCCCGTAGGCTTTCGCCCGCCCGGTATTCTGCAGCAGCCTGCAGATCCGCAGCAGTTCGCCGCTTCCCAAAGCAGCGCCGATCTCCAGACGCTTCATGGATTCTTCCACCGGAGCGGCGTCCCCGAAGGAAATGCGCCCTTTCTTGATGAGCCTGGTAAATGCGGCGGCCGTCTGCTCCTGTGCCGTATCGATCCGCTCCATATCGGTCATGGGCTTTAAGCGGTGGCAGAGCTGACGTCCACGGAAGGAGGTTGCCTGCTCCTCTAAGAGGGCGGTGATCTTGTCATATTCTAATTTGGTTAATGTTTTCTGATTCATAGTCGGTATATTCCTTTTTTGAAAAATCTTTTATTCCCGCGAAGCAACGAGCCAAGCAGCCATGCTTGCATGGATATTTGGCGACTGCCACGAGGATGCTCTTTTCATTGTACCTTATCCGGCGGCGAATGAAAAGGAATTTTTCCTTGAGTTCACGACAAACCAGAAATCTGATTGAGGAAACTTACGATAAGTGATAATATATAAGGCAGATGAAGGAATGCCGTTTTTGATAAATGTATGTATTTGTCAATTAAAAGATAGGGAAAAAAGACTGTAAAGTGGGTGTGAATTTATGATTGAGAAAAAGAAACTTCCGATAGGAGAAGAATTTTTCTGCAATATCAGAACAAAAGGGTTCTACTATGTGGATAAGACGGGCTTTATCAGTGAGCTTCTGAAAACCAGGGGCAGTGTAACTCTTTTTACACGTCCTTGATCTCCGGATTGACATACTCTGATTTTGAAAATGAAGAGCCGCAGGAGGGCTTTTAGTGACTTTATCTAACATTGACAACCGCAGCAAATTTGAGTATATTAAGAATTAATCATAAAAGCGATTAAATAAACCTATGGAGGGGAAATATGGCTAAAGGTGTAACATTGGCAGATATAGCAGCAAAAGTCGGGGTGAGCAATGTTGCAGTGTCGAAAGCGCTGTCGGGAAAGCCGGGAGTCAGCGAGGAACTGCGGGGCCGGATCAAACAGGTGGCAGAGCAGATGGGGTATATCTCCGGCTCTTCAGGCAGATCCGCGCCTGCAGCCACAGGGAACATCGGCGTGATCATGCCGGAAAATTACTACGGATATTCGGTCTCATTTTACGGGCAGCTTTATGAAAAGGTGGTCAGGGCGCTGTACGATAACCATTACTACGGCATCCTGGAGCTGCTGAAAAAAGAGGACGAGCAGGAAAACAATACTCCGAAGGTACTGCAGGACGGAAAGGTAGACGGACTGATCCTTGTGGGACAGCTTGGGGAAACATATATCGACGCCATCGTCAGCCAGTCTAGGCTGCCGGTGTTTTTTCTGGACACCTACATGCCGTCCATCGCGTTTGACACCGTTATTTCCGACGGATATTACGGAACCTACCTGCTGACCGACTATCTGATCCGGCGGGGGCACAAAAAGATCGGGTATGTGGGAAATATTGACGCCACAAGCAGTATTGCGGACCGGTTCTGGGGCTACAGGAAGGCACTTCGGGAAAACGGCATTGATTACCGGGAAGAATGGGAAATCTCGGACCGGAGTAAGTACGGGAAGACTCATGACAAGATCCTGACGGAGAAGAGGGATCTGGACGCCTATGTATGCAACTGTGATTTTACGGCCAATATTCTGATTCAAAATCTGGAGGACATGGGGGATTCGGTGCCGGACGATGTATCGGTGGTAGGCTTCGACGACTTCCTGCCCCTTGGTATGGGGATGGACCCGGGGCGGATCACTTCCTACAGCGTAGACCTGGAACGGATGGCGGAGACCTGCGTCACGTCCCTGATCAAAAAGATCCGGCACGAAAAATATGTGGAGGGAGTTCAGATCATAACCGGAAGAATCGTTGAAAAAAAGACGGTTCAGTCAAGAATCTGACCTTTCAGCGTCTGTTTTTATGCAGTGCGGCAAAACCTTCCGGGGGATGCGCACTGCGGCTGCAATCCGGCAGGTCGTTTACATGCAATTCATTGCAATGAAAATGACCTGTCGGTTTTTGCGAATGGATGAATGGGCTGGCTACTCTTTAGAGTATCCAACCGCACCGCTGGAAACTTTTCTGAATATTTCTGTATGCAATCTAAATGCATCTGTACACAATTCTTAAAAACACCTTCGAATGTTTCTGCACACAATTCTTAGAATACTCTCAGGTTAATTAAAACGAAGTTAAAATTAATTAATAAACATTTCTGGTTTCTGCTTTTTGATTTTCAAAAACAATTCATTATGCACTTTATACAAAAAAATAATGTGAATATTAGACAAAACAACGAAAAATATATAGGGGGGGGGTAAAGTATTGACGAAAATAGTTAACTAGTGTATAGTTAAATTAATTTATATGAATTGATTAAATTAACTACACGATGAGTTCAAAGAAAAAATGATATTAAGGCCGCTGGTGCAGTGTCTCATCCACTTTCAGCCAAATAACAATGAGGCGATGCGGTGGTATCGTCGATGGAAGCCAACGCAGCAGATGGAAATTCAGGCAAGTTAATTTTGCGCAATGTAAATGAGACACTGCACCAGGTCTTAAAATAAAAAAGAAAAAAGGAGAAAAAGCAATGAAAAACAATGTAATGAGGAGGATGCTTTCGGTATCACTGGCTGCGGCAATGGTAGTTTCATTATCTGCGTGCGGACCCAAAGAAACAGAACAGGCAGAGAAGCAGGAGATGGACGTGACTCTGGATCAGATCAAGCTGGGTGAGGACTACACGGATATTGAGGCGGATCTGAAATTCCTGACCCACAAGACGGATGTGGTGGATACGACCTTCAAAGGGTATATCGAAGAGTTTCAGAAGCTGTATCCCAATATCAATATTGAGTATGAGGGAATCACCGACTATGCAAATGATATCACCACCCGCCTGACGACCGGAGACTGGGGCGATATCTGCATGGTGCCTACGAATGTGGATAAGGACGAGCTGGAAAATTATTTTACCAAGCTGGGAGACAAAGGTACTCTGGCAGAGAACTATGAGGAGAACATGCTGAACAATTTTGCGTATCAGGACGCGGTATACGGCGTTCCGTCCATGGCAAATGTACAGGGCGTGATATACAACAAGGCGGTATTTGAGGAGGCCGGTATCACGGAGCTGCCGAAGACGCCGGAAGAGTTCCTGGACGCCCTGGAGGCGATCAAGGAGAAAACAGATGCGATTCCTCTGTATACAAACTTTGCGGCAGGCTGGACGATGACGGCGTGGGACGCGTACATCGACGGCGGGGCAACGGGAGATCCGGATTTTGTTAATACAGGGCTTACAAAAGGAAAAGACCCATTTGCCGACCGGGGCGACGGAACCGGCCCGTTTGCAGTCTATAACACCCTGTATGAGGCGGTCAAGCGGGGGCTGACGGAGGACGACCCGACCACCACGGACTGGGAAGGCAGCAAGGGCAGGCTGAATAACGGCGAGATCGGCTGTATGGCGCTGGGCTCCTGGTCAGTCATTCAGATCCAGCAGGCGGGCAGCAATGCGGACGATATCGGATATATGACATTTCCTATCACTGTGGACGGAAAACAATACGCGGCGGCAGGCCCGGACTACAACTATGGAATCAACTGCAACAGCTCCCGGGATAATCAGATCGCGGCAATGTGCTATATCAAATGGCTGGTGGAAAAATCAGGTTTTGCGCAGGGAGAAGGCGGTCTTTCTATTGTAAAGGGCGATGAATATCCGGAAGCGCTGCAGGCTTTGGAGGGAATCGAGCTGGTGGTCAACAGCCCCGCGGCGGCAGGAGAAGAAAACCTGTTCAACGACGTCAACAACGATTCCGAGCTTGGGATCAATGTATCCGGCGCGGTTCCGACACAGATCGTAGAAGAGGCGGTATCCGGGAACAAGACCATGGAAGAGCTGGCTGCGGAATGGAATGAGAAATGGACGGCGGCCCAGGAATCCAACGGCGTGGAATTTTAAGAAGCCGGTATAGAATGATATGATAAGGAAAGGAGAGTGTGGGATCAATGAGTAATCAGAAGAGTCTGAAAGCGTGGGTTCAATCGGGAAAGGTCAATCGGAAGCTCTGCATTTTTACATTTATGCTCGTACCGGTGGCATTGCTTGTAATCTTTACATACATACCGTTTATCAAGATGATCGGATTCAGCTTTTATGATATGAAATACATCGGCGACCGGGAATTTGTGGGGCTGCAGAACTATGTGGAGGTATTCACAAGAAAAGACTGCTTCCAGGCGCTTAAGCTGAGCCTGTACTATATCGCTGCTTCCTTTATCCAGCTTGGGCTGGCGCTGTACTTCGCGTCAGTGCTGAGCTTCCGGGTAAAGGGCAGCGGGGTGTTTAAAGGGCTGATGTTTTTCCCATACCTGGTATGCGGGATCGCGGTGGGATTTATTTTTAAATTTTTCTATACCAGGGGTTTTGTTCTAGATACGGTCCTGCAGTGGTGCGGCTTCAATCTGGAACAGCTTCCTTACTGGCTGAAAGATACAAGCATCAACAACATTTCCGTTGCGGCCACTTCCATATGGAGGTACATGGGACAGGGCATGGTCATGTTTATCGGGGCGATCATGTCGGTGGATGCTTCCCTCTATGAGGCAGGCGATATTGACGGGGCGAACAGCTTCCAGAAATTTATCTACATCATTTTGCCGAACATCAAGACGATCATCGTGCTGAACATGATCCTTTCGATCACCGGCTCCCTGAGTGTATTCGAACCGCCTTACGTTATTACCGGCGGTGACTTCGGGACAGGAACCTACTTCGTCATCATGAACAGGCTGGCCCATGAAAGCCAGAAGGTGGGACTGGCGTCCGCCATGGCTGTGGTGCTGCTGATCTTGATCATGATCGCCACGCTGATCCAGAAGGGCATCGAAAAGTATTACTTCGGCGTGGGAGAAACCGAGTCGATCCGGGAGGTCAGAAAGCGTAAAAAACGTCTGGAAGCGGAAGCCAGAGGAGGTGCACAATGATGTCAAAGGCAAAGGTAAAAAGAATCGTTCTCTCTGTTTTGAAATACATGACACTGATATTCGGGGCGTTCGTATCGGTGCTTCCCATTGTCGTCTGCGTGATCACAGCGTTCAAGACGCCGGAGGAATACGCCACCACGAATGTCATGACGCTGCCCCAGAGCTGGACTTATTTTGAAAACTTTATCCAGGCGTGGAAGCAGGCCAATATGGGGGTCGCGTTCCGTAATTCCGCCATCATCCTGGTGTGCGTGCTGACCGGGTCGATTTTGACCGGTTCTATGCTGGCATATGTGCTGAGCCGTTTCAAATTTAAAGGCAACGGACTGATCCGCAATATGTTCCTGTTTGCCTCGCTCCTTCCCGGCATCGCCATGCAAGTATCCGTATATCAGATCATGTACAGCCTGGGATGGATCAACTTCCTGCCGGGATATATCATCATGATGTGCGGGACAGATATCATCTCCATCTACATTTTTATACAGTTTTTTGAAAATATCCCGGATTCCCTGGACGAATCGGCGATCATGGACGGGTGTACCTATTTCGGCGTATTTTTCCGGATACTGTTCCCGCTTCTGAAACCAGCCATCGTGACGGTCATGATCCTGAAAGGTGTGGGGGTGTACAACGAATACTATACGGCGAACCTGTATCTGCAGGATAAAAACCGGCTGGTCACGGTTGCCACCTCATTGTTTAAGTTTACAGGGCCTTTGGGAAATCAGTACAACTATATCTGCGCGGGCGTCATCATCACGATGATCCCGGCCCTGATCGTATTTATCCTCTGCCAGAAGCAGATCTACGGCGGACTGGCAGCAGGGGCTGTGAAGGGTTAAGAGGAGGTCCGCCGCGGACCGGCGGCGTGAAGCGCAGAGAGGCCGCGGCGGGAGCACCGACATGGGAAGTGAATATGGATTATGGAGGAAGAATATGAGTGAAGTAAAGATCATCGGGGCAGCAGTGCCCAATATGCCCTGGCAGGAGAGGCAGGAGCAGGGGAAAGCAGGGATGCCGGTATGGAGGTACACGGAGAATCCGGTCATCGGGCGCAACCCGGCAGAGGGCGTTGCACGGATATTCAACAGTGCGGTCATGCCGTACAACGGGGAATTTATCGGCGTATTCCGGGGGGAACAGACCAACGGGATTCCATACATTTATCTCGGCCGGAGCGGGGACGGCATCCACTGGGATTTTGAAAAGGAGAAGCTCCGTTTTGAAGATGAAGCGGGAAATGAGTTTATGCCCAGGTATGCTTACGATCCCAGGCTGGTCAGGGTGGAGGACACGTATTATATCATCTGGTGCCAGGATTTTTACGGCGCTTCGATTGGGGTCGCAAAGACACAGGATTTTAAAAAATTTGTCCGGATTGAGAACCCGTTTCTTCCATTTAACAGAAACGCGGTGCTGTTTCCGAGAAAGGTGAACGGGAAGTTTTTGATGCTGTCCCGTCCAAGCGACAGCGGGCACACGCCGTTCGGGGATATCTTTATTTCCGAGAGCAGGGATATGGAATACTGGGGCAGGCACCGCCATGTGATGGGAAAAGGAAACGAGTGGTGGCAGAATGTGAAGATCGGCGGAGGAGCGGCGCCCATTGAGACAAGCGAAGGGTGGCTTTTGTTCTACCACGGCGTGACCGGGACCTGCAACGGCTATGTATACAGCATCGGCGGAGCGATCCTGGATCTGGAGCAGCCTTCCATCGTGAAATACCGCTGCAGCACCTTCCTGCTGACGCCGGAGGAATGGTATGAGGAACGGGGGTTTGTGCCCAACGTAACCTTCCCCTGCGCTACGGTCCAGGACGCCCCAAGCGGAAGGATCGCCATCTACTACGGCTCTGCCGATACTTATGTGGGGCTGGCGTTTACAAAGGCAGACGAGGTGGTGGCTTACATCAAAGAACACAGTGTCGTTTCCCCCGAAGATACGGAGATTGGAGTCAGGTAAAATCATGCTGAAAACAGAAGTGAAACAACATTTGACAGAAACCCTGATTCCCTTCTGGCAGGGCATGACGGACCGGGAAAACGGAGGGTTTTACGGCTATCTGAGCTACGGCCTGGAGCTGGATCGTAAGGCGGTCAAGGGCTGTATCCTGAACAGCAGGATTCTCTGGTTTTTCTCCAATGCTTATCTGGCACTGGGGGAGGAGCACCTTCTGGAAAGCGCGGGGCATGCTTTCCGATTTCTGAGGGATCACTGCCTGGACCGGGAATACGGCGGCGTCTACTGGTCGCTGGATTACAAGGGAGAGCCCCAGGACGAGACGAAACACACGTATAACCAGGCATTTGCCATCTATGCGCTTTCTTCCTATTATGATGCGTCCAAAGATGCGGAGGCGCTGGAGATTGCGCGCGGCCTGTACCGTGTGGCGGAAGAAAAATGTAGGGACGTATGGGACGGGACAGCCGATCCGGGGAGCAGCCCGGCCGGGGTCGGGACGGTGAAAACGCCGGACAGGAAGATTGCTGTGCCGGAGGGAAAGACCGCTGCGCCGGGGATTGGCTACCGGGAAGCGTTCACCAGGGACTTTGGCCCGGCGGAGAATGACAAGCTCTCCGAAAACGGCGTCATGGCCGAGAAGACCATGAACACACTGCTGCATGTATTTGAGGCGTACACGGAGCTTTACCGGGTGACCGGGGACGGGGAGGTTGCGGACCGGCTCCGGGAAATGCTGGATATTGTGGCGGACAAGGTCTACAATCCCCGGCTGGGACGGCAGGAGGTATTCTTTGACCGCTTCTGGAATCCGCTGATCGATCTGTACTCCTACGGCCACGATATTGAAGCTGCATGGCTCATAGACCGGGGGCTGGATATACTGGGCGACAGGACCTATACAGAGCGGCTTGCGCCCATCACAGAGACTATCACGGAAAATATTTTTCACAGGGCATACACAGACCATTCGCTGGTCAACGAGGCGGAAAACGGCGTGGTAGATACGACCCGGGTCTGGTGGGTGCAGGCAGAGGCCGTGGTGGGCTTTCTGAACGGATATCAGAGACATCCGGAGAAGAAAGAGTACCTGGCGGCGGCAGAGGACATCTGGGGCTATATTCGGGATCATCTGATCGACCGGCGTCCGGGGTCGGAGTGGTTTCCCGGCCTGGACGAGGAACGCAGGCCGATTCAAAAGGCCATCGTTGACCCGTGGAAATGCCCGTACCACAACGGGCGGATGTGCCTGGAGGTCATGAAGCGGGTTTGAACGATCATAGCTGTACAGGTGAAAAGATTTAAAATAAGGAGGCAATGCAGAGATGCTTCACAAACAATATTATGTCGAACAGGCGAAGGTGGATCGGCTGGTTTCCGGGAAAAACCGGAAAAGCAGCTTTTACAACGGGATATACGACAGATACGAGTACCCGGTGCTGACCAGGGAGTTTGCCCCGGTTCACTGGAGATATGACCTGGATGAGGAAACGAACCCGTATTTTATGGAACGGCTTGGCATCAACGCGGTGATGAACTCCGGGGCCATTTACCTGAACGGAACATATTATCTGGTCGTGCGGGTGGAAGGAAATGACAGGAAATCGTTTTTTGCGGTGGCGGAAAGCAAGACGGGAATCGACGGATTCCGCTTCTGGGACGAACCGGTGGTGCTGCCGGATACCTGCCCGGAGGAGACCAATGTATACGACATGCGTCTGACCCTGCATGAAGACGGCTGGATCTACGGCCTGTTCTGCTCGGAAAGCAAGGATGCAGAAAACCCGGATCTGTCTGCGGCGGTGGCCGCGGCGGGGATCGTCCGGACGAAGGACTTCAAGACCTGGGAACGGCTGGACAACCTGAAAACTCTGCAGTCGCCCCAGCAGAGGAACGTTGCTCTCCACCCAGAATTTGTGGACGGGAAATACGCGTTCTATACACGCCCCATGGACGGCTTCATTGAGACCGGAAGCGGCGGGGGCATCGGGTTCGGACTGTGTGAGGACATCCGGCACGCGGTGATCGGCGAGGAAACGATCATCAGCAGACGGATTTACCATACCCTTACGGAGTCCAAAAACGGGGCCGGCGCTCCTCCCATCCGGGGGAAAAAATGCTGGATACACATTGCCCACGGCGTTCGGAATACGGCGGCAGGGCTGCGCTATGTCCTGTACGCGTTCGGAACCGATCTTAAGGACCCCTCCAGAGTCGTGGCGGAGCCCTCCGGCGTCTTTCTCGTTCCATTGGGAAGGGAGCGGATCGGGGACGTGTCCAATGTGGTATTCACCAACGGGGCCGCGGTCAGGGAAAACGGGGATGTATACATTTACTATGCTTCCTGCGACACCAGGCTGCATGTGGCAACCACAACCATCGACCGGCTGGAGGAATATCTGTTTTCCACTCCGAAGGACCCGCTGCGGTCTGCGGACTGCGTGAAGCAGAGGTGTGAAATGATCCGCCGGAATCTGGCGCTGCTGAAAGGCTGAAAAAATACCGAAAGTTTTCCACCTGTACAAGTCGGTTGGAGGCTCTTTAGGGCATCCAACCGTACAGGTGGAAGTTTTTGGCGGTATACGAGGGAGGAAGCAAATGAAAAAGCTGACAATCGAGCATCCGTTTTTTGAATTTATGGGAAGGATCGGCGACTGGATGATATTAAATGCCCTGTTTCTCCTCACATCGCTGCCGGTCATTACGATCGGAATGTCCGCGACGGCGTTCTACCAGGTGGGCCTGCGCCGTGTGCGGGGGGAGAGCCGGTACGCGGCCAGGGAGTACCTGCAGGCGTGCCGGGAGGAATGGAAGCAGGGTACAAAGCTGTGGCTGTTCTTCCTGGCCGCAGGCGCGGTTCTGCTGTTCGATATCCTGTACGGCAAAAACCTGGGAAGGCTGTTGAACATTGGGGTCGGGATACTGGCGGCGCTGTGGTGCTTTACGATCAGCTATGCGTTTCCCCTGCAGGCAAGATTTCAAAACAGTGTAAGGAATACGCTGGCAAACGCGCTGCGGCTGTCGTTTCGCAATCTCCCTGCGACGCTGGTGATGGCTGCGCTGAACAGTTTGCCGGCAGTGTGCGTCGCGGCAGGGGCATTTTATACGATGGTTGCAATGCCGTTTTTCTGTGTGGCAGGTTTTTCCTGCATTGTATGGATCAACTGTCTGCTGCTGACGAGGATCTTTCAGAAAATAGAAGGAGAAGAGGTATGAGGATCAAACCCGATCACGAAAAATTATCTTACTGCGGAAGGATTGACCGGCGCAGTCCAAAGGAACCGGTTTTTGTATATCCCTGTACCTCGGTAGGGATGCGTTTTACCGGAAATACTTTGAAGGTGTATGTGAGAAACAGAAGCGCGTACTGGGACAATTATCTGGGGTGCATTCTGGACGGCAGGCAGACGGCCCTGGCGCTTCCGTCAGACGGAAGTGCAGAGCTGGAGATCCAGGTGGAGCAAAAAGAGAAGGCGGAGCATGAGCTGCTTCTTTTCAAACGGCAGGATGCCTGCCATGAGATGACATTTTTAGGCGTGGAGCTGGAGGACGGCGCAGAGCTTCTTGACATGCCGGAACAGCCGGAGAGGAAGATCGAGGTCTACGGGGATTCCGTTTCGGCCGGGGAAGTCTCGGAAGCAGTGGAATATGCGGGAAAAGAGGACCCCGAGCACAATGGGGAATACTCCAACAGCTGGTATTCCTACGCATGGATGACTGCCAGAAAGCTGAATGCCCGGATTCACGATATCGCACAGGGCGGCATGGCCCTGCTGGATGGGACAGGGTGGTTTCACGCGCCGGATTATATCGGGATGGAAACCGCGTGGGACAAGGTGCATTACCATCCCGAGCTGGCTAAAACGTCGGAATGGGACTTTTCCCAGTATGTTCCCCAGGTTGTGATCGTGGCTCTGGGTCAGAATGACAGCCACCCGGAGGACTATATGAAGGAAGATTTTGATGGAGAAAAGGCGTGGACATGGCGTACCCGGTACGGGGCGTTTCTCAGGAAGCTGCGGGGAACCTATCCGGATGCCCGGATCATCTGCTGCACCACGCTTTTAAACCACGACCCGGCATGGGACTGCGCCGTCGGCCGCGTTGTGGAGGAGCTCGGAGACGCGAAAGTGACACAGTACATGTTCCGGCGAAACGGGAAAGGCACGCCTGGGCATCTGCGGATTCCAGAAGCGGAGGAGATGGCGGAAGAACTGGCTGCCTATATTAAGAAAACAGAGGGATGGAGCGACACATGGAAAGGATAGACCTTACAAGGATCAGGGAATGTATGCGAAGAGCCGATGAAGGCGGAGAACTGACGATTGCTTTTTTCGGCGGATCGATCACGCAGGGCTGCGCCGCGTCCGTACACGAGAAAACCTATTCATACCGGGTGTTTGAATGGTGGAAACGTACATTTCCAAAGGCGGAGTTTCGTTATGTAAATGCAGGGATCGGCGGCACCACATCCCACTTCGGGGTGGCCAGGATCGTGCCGGATCTGTTGATGTACCAGCCGGATCTGGCGGTCATTGATTTCAGCGTAAACGACGGAGCGGATGATTTTTTTCAGGAGACATACGAAGGGATTCTGCGGAGGATTCTGGGATGGAAGTCGAAGCCGGCGGCGCTTGTGCTGAACCATGTGTTTTATGACACCGGGGAAAATGCCCAGCAGTATCACAATGCGGCGGCGGATTGGTACCATGTGCCCCATGTGAGCATGAGGGATACCCTGTACCGGAAGGTGGAGGCGGGGGAGTACGCCATGGAGGAGCTCACCGGGGACGCCCTTCATCCCAATGATCGGGGACATGAACTGGTGGCAGAGGAGATCATCGCCTTTTTCCGGCAGGTCTGGGAGGAGGCACGGGCGCGGGAAGGAGACGCGCAGGAAGGGGATGCTCAGGAAGCCGGTCTGCAGGAAACGGATGCACAGAAAGGGGACAGCCCGCTTCCGTCTCCGATGACAGAGAATGCGTATGAATTTGCCAGGCGTTTGACGATCCGTGAGATCTCACCGGAGCTTGCAGGCTTCCGGGCAGATACGGAGGAAAAAACAGGGCATCTGGATTTGTTCAAAAACGGATGGATTGGAAAGCGTCCGGGCGACAAGATCCGATTCCAGGTGACTGCCTCCTGCATTGCCATCCAGTATCGGAAATCCGTCTCAAAGCCGGCTCTGCGGGCAAGGCTTGTTCTGGACGGAAACTGCGGGGAGGCCCGCATTCTGGATGGAAATTTTGAGGAGGACTGGGGGGACTGCCTGTATCTGGAACCAATCCTCCACCACGGGGATCATGGAAAGCACAGTATCGAACTGGAAATCCTGGACGACGGGGCAGAGACTGCGGTGCCGTTCTACCTGGTGTCGCTGATCACCGCGTAGTACCGATATCCTGTCTGGGATGCAGATGGATCAAAATAGAAGGAGAAGCAAAAAAATGGATGCAAGAAAATTATATGAGTTTTGGCTGAATGATCCGTATTTCGATGAGGAGACGAAACAGGAGCTGCGGGCAATCAAGGACGACGCGGCTGAGATTGAAGAACGTTTTTATCGGAATCTGGAATTTGGGACCGGCGGGCTCCGGGGAATCATCGGGGCAGGCACAAACCGCATGAACCTGTACACCGTGCGGAGGGCAACCCAGGGCCTTGCGAATTATATTTTAAAGGAGCAGGGGGAGAAAAAAGGTGCTGCCATTGCCTTTGACTCCCGGAATATGTCCCCGGAGTTTGCGGAAGAAGCGGCGCTCTGCCTGGCGGCAAACGGGATCAGGGCATATATTTTTCCCTCCCTGCGTCCCACGCCGATGCTGTCCTTTGCCCTGCGTCAGCTTGGATGTACAGCCGGGATCGTGGTGACGGCCAGCCACAATCCGCCGGAATATAACGGGTATAAGGTATACTGGGAGGACGGCGCGCAGATCACATTTCCCAGGGATCAGGAGATCATAAGCGAGGTCAACGCCGTCGAGGATTATGGGCAGGTAAAGACCATGTCCCGGCAGGATGCGGAAAAGGCCGGGCTGTACAGGGTGATCGGCCCGGAGATGGACGACGCATACATCGAGAGCCTGAAAAAGTTGGTGATCCATCCGGAAATCCTGCGGGAGGAAGCGGCAGATTTAAAGATCGTCTACACGCCGTTGCACGGAACCGGCAATATCCCGGTCCGCAGAGTCCTCTCGGAGCTTGGATTTTCACAGGTGTATGTGGTGGAGGAGCAGGAGCTTCCGGACGGCAGATTTCCCACCGTTTCCTATCCCAATCCGGAGGACAGAAATGCCTTTACTCTGGCTCTTGAGCTTGCCAGGGAGAAAGACGCGGATCTCATCCTTGCCACAGACCCGGATGCGGACCGGCTGGGCGTCTATGCGAAGGATTCCCGCACAGGGGAATACGTAGGCTTTACCGGAAATATGTCCGGAATGCTGATTTTGGAATACATCCTTTCCCAGAAGAAGGCGATGGGGACACTGCCGGAAAACGGCGCCGTGGTGACGACCATTGTTTCTGGAAAAATGTCCCGGGAGATTACAAGAGAATATCAGACAGACCTGATCGAAACGCTGACCGGTTTCAAATATATCGGCGAGCAGATCAAGTTTTTTGAACAAAACCATGAGCACGAGTATGTATTCGGCTACGAGGAAAGCTATGGCTGTCTTGTAGGGACCCATGCCCGGGACAAGGATGCGGTGGCGGCTGTGATGGCGCTGTGCGAGACGGCCGCGTGGTGCAGGCATCAGGGAATGACCCTCCAGGACAAGATGGAAACGCTGTACCGGCGATACGGCTATTTTAAAGAAGGACTGTCTACGATTACGCTAAAGGGGCAGGAGGGCGTAAGGAAGATCGCGGCAATCATGGAACGTATCCGAAAGGACGTGCCGGAGCAGATCGGAGGCTTCCCTGTGACGCAGTTCCGGGATTACAGGGAGGATGTCCTGCTGAACACTGTGACAAAAGAAAAAGGGAAAACCGGCCTGCCCAAGTCCAATGTGCTGTACTTTGAAATGGGACAGGCTGCGTGGTGCTGTGTCCGCCCGTCCGGAACCGAGCCGAAGATCAAATTTTACATCGGCGTAAAAGGGGAAAGCGGGGAAGACGCGGAAATGATGCTGCAGAAGCTGACGGAGGCGGTACAGGGACTCGGGAGCTGACGCCTGATGGGATTCCAGTAAAATATGAAAGTTACGATTCATGGTTTGGAGGAGAGCATGGGATTTTCAGAAAATTTTGTATGGGGAGCGGCGACAAGCGCGTATCAGATCGAGGGCGCGGCGAAGGAAGACGGAAAGGGCCGGCATATCTGGGACGTGTATGCTGAGGAGCCGGGACACATCTATGAAGGGCACCATGGAAATATGGCCTGTGACCATTACCGCCGATTCCGCGGTGATGTGAAGATCATGAAGGAAATCGGACTGAAAGCGTATCGGTTTTCCATTGACTGGTCCAGGATTCTGCCGGAAGGGCGGGGCGCTGTCAACGAAAAAGGGATTGCCTTTTATAACGCCCTGATTGATGAATTGTCAGAGGCGGGGATCGAGCCTTATGTGACCCTGCACCACTGGGAGCTTCCCTATGAGCTGTATAAAAGGGGCGGCTGGATGAACCCGCAGATCGTGGAGTGGTTTGGGGAATTTGCGAAATTGGCGGCAGAAAGGTTCAGCGACCGTGTAAGCCATTTCTTTACCCTGAATGAACCGCAGTGCTTTGTGGGATTGGGCTTTCTGACCGGGGAGCATGCGCCGGGACTGAAAATGCCGCTTCGGGATACCTTTGAGATGGCCCACAATGCATTGAAGGCCCACGGCCGGGCGGTGCAGATGATGCGTCAGTATCAAAAGCAGCCGCTGACCATCGGCTATGCGCCTACATGCGGGATGTGTTATCCTGAAACAGAAAGCCCGGAGGACATGGAGGCCGCAAGGCAGATGCTGTTTTCCATGAATCCGGATGACAAAAACTGGAC
>Ga0183011_10693_pt1 | contig 15430 bp, 8 predicted proteins | sample NAcewD2O_March_FD_122322 | JGI IMG/M metagenome (GOLD analysis project Ga0183011, IMG submission 122322) | Mouse cecal microbial communities from Vienna, Austria - N-Acetylneuraminic amended D2O_March | ecosystem: Host-associated > Mammals > Digestive system > Large intestine > Cecum | place... | reverse complement strand
ATGGATAAGCATAGATGAAGCTGCGGAATATTTAGGAATCAAAACAGTTACTCTTCGCGGCTGGATCAGAAATGGTAAGGAAGGTTTGCCTGCTCAAAAAATCGGAAAACAGTGGAAGTTTAAAATTTCCGAACTCGATGAATGGGTTAAGAGCGGTAAGAGCGCTGACTGATTCGCACTGAAAATCAAAGAAAATCATTAGACAAGGAGCAGGCAAAAAAATGGCTGTCAAGAAAACACAATTATATGCATCGCTTTGGGCGAGCTGCGACAAACTTCGCGGAGGCATGGATTCCTCGGAATATAAGGACTATATCCTGACGCTTCTGTTCATGAAGTATGTCACTGATAAATTTAAGAATAAGGGAGCCTACGAGGACATCAAGGTCTTCGATAAGGCACATGACAAAGATCCCGATCCGGAAAAGCGGACGGGCTGCTCCTTTGATGACTTTATCGCGCTTAAGGGAAAGAAGAACATCGGCGAGGGCATGGACAAAATTATCGCCCGTCTTGCTGACGAGAACACCGACCTGAAGGGCGTTATTGATATTGCACATTTTAACGATGAGAAAAAACTCGGAAGCGGTAAGGAAATGGTCGATAAGTTGACCGACCTTATCTCCATCTTTCAGCGCCCGGAATTGGACTTCTCCCGGAACAAGGCCGAAGGTGATGACATCATCGGAGACGCCTACGAATATTTGATGCGCAAATTTGCCACGGAAAGTGGAAAGAGCAAGGGACAATTCTATACACCTGCAGAGGTTTCCAGAATCCTCGCCAATGTGGTAGGAATCAGCCGTTGCACGGATACCAGCGCCACGGTATGCGATCCGGCCTGTGGAAGTGGCAGCCTATTAATTCGAGCTATCGACGCAGCTCCATTCCCAATCATGGGTTATGGTCAGGAGAAGGAAAGCACGACAGCCGGTCTTGCTAAGATGAATGCGGTTCTACATCGCAAGGCTGAAATCACCATCAAGAGCGGTAATACATTCTCGAATCCGCAGTACCTTGATAAATCGGATAACTCTGTACTTGAACGTTTTGATTACATAGTGGCCAATCCGCCCTTTTCCATGAAGAACTGGCGCGACGGTATTGCCGGTAAAGAGTATGGTCGCTTTGAAGGCTATGGGGACACACCTCCTGAGAAGAACGGCGACTATGCTTGGCTCATGCATATCCTTAAGGCATTGAAGTCAGATGGCAAGGCTGCGGTTATTCTCCCTCATGGTGTTCTGTTCCGTGGAAATGCCGAAGCGACTATTAGAGAATCAATTATAAAGAAGCACTGGATCAAGGGCATTATCAGCCTTCCGGCAAACTTGTTTTACGGCACTGGCATAGCCGCCTGCGTGCTCGTGATTGATAAAGAAGGAGCTGCAAACCGACAAGGCATCTTTATGATTGATGCCAGCCGTGGGTGCGTTAAGGACGGCAACAAGAATCGTTTGCGTGAACGTGATATCTATAGAATCATTACGACGTTTAATGAGCAGGTAACTACAGATCCAAAGTATGCGCGTTTCGTACCAAACGATGAAATCGAAAAGAAAAACGGGTATAACCTGAACATTACTCGCTATATTGACTCCACAGATCCGGAGGATATTCAGGATATTTATGCGCATATTCATGGCGGTATTCCGGCGGTTGATATTGACAGTCTGTCTAAGTATTGGGAGGTGTTCCCTTCGCTGAAGGCAGAGTTGCTGACGGCGATTAGCGATAAGTATTACAGCCTGAATGTGGAACATGAGAATATCCGTCAAACGATATATAAAAATGCCGAGTTCTCAGAATACGGCGAGAAACTTGATGAGGCTTTCGCAGCTTGGAAGGCCAAGGAATATCCTGCGTTATCTACTCTTGATGAAGATGTATCTGCGAGAGAGTTAATTGTTAGCCTTGCGGAGGATATCCTTGCTGAATTTGAACACCTGACGCTGATTGATAAATACGACGTGTATCAAGTGCTTCTAGCTTATTGGAATGAGGTCATGAACGATGACGTGTCGCTTATCATAAGCGAACCGGATGGCTATGCCAATGCCAGAGCGACAGACAATATCGAGGAAGAGATCACGCAGGGCAAGAATAAAGGCGAGATGAAAGTCACCGGATGGGAAGGCAGATTGATTCCAAAGGCCATAGTTATAGATACCTTTTTCCGTGAGGAAAAGAATGCCATAGAGGAAGCCGAGAATGTTGTCGCAGAAACTGAATCCCAGCTTTCTGATCTGATTGAGAGCGCCGATGAAGAATCTGCTCTTGCCGATGTTGCTGAGAACGGAAAAGTCAAGGCGAAGGACGTAGAGGCTAAGATCGAGGAACTTACACAGCATGTAGAGACGGAGGAAACCATAGAGCTGGAAATTTTGATGAATCAACTTCCTATGCAGAAAAAGCGTCTTCAGGCATATCTGGTGGGACACCCGCTTTGCGAAAGCGCATTAACAGAAAAAGGAACTGTTACAAAGTCTTCTATTATGCTGCGCCTATTTGTTATTCGTACAGTAGAGAGTGTACCGGAGAGCTTGCAGGATGATGTAAATCAACTCAGACAGGCTTTAGACCTTTGCGGTAAAGTGTCCGACTACAACAAGGTTGTAAAGGATCTGAACAAGGCGCTTGATGAGAAGTGCAGAGCAAGATATGACAGCCTGACAGATGAAGAGATTTTGGAACTACTGGTGAACAAGAAGTGGTTTGACAGTATCTTCTCAGGTATAGCTGATCTTTATGCGGCGATATCCCATCGCTTGACCAATAGGATTATTGAGCTCGCTGAACGGTATGAAAATACGCTTCCGGAGCTTGATAAGGAAACAAATGAGTATGAGACGAGGGTAAAGTCTCATCTGGAAAGGATGGGATTCAAATGGTAAATGGCTGGGTCGAGTGTCCGATAACTGAGGTGCTGAAACCAAATGGTATTAAAATCGGGCCGTTTGGTAGTCAATTAAAAAAGGAAATGCTTCTGTCCGACGGAGTCTACCGCGTCTATGGACAGGAAAATGTTTATGCACATGATTTTAATATAGGTGACAGGTATTTAACGCGTGAGCATTTTAATCGATTGAATTCCTGTGAAATACTTCCCGGTGACTTTGTTATGAGTACAATGGGCACGATTGGAAAGTGCGCTATTGTTCCAACTACAATACAGCGCGGGATAATGGATTCACATTTAATACGACTTCGTTTTGATGAAAAGAAGGTTCGATCTGACTACATTCTGCAATTGTTTTCTGATCAGTTCCATTATTTGAGTGATCAGACAGCAAGGCTCGCAGTGGGAGGAATAATGGACGGTTTAAGCGTGGGAATCGTGAGTCGTCTTAATGTAATTTACCCAGAGAGTATCGAGGAACAAGGTAAAATAATAAAAACCTTGTCGGAGGTAGATAAGCTGATTTTCGACCAGCAAAAGCTCATCCGGAAGAAGAAGAATGTCCGTCAGGGTACGATGCAGAGGTTGTTGACCGGAAAGAACAGGCTTCAGGGCTTTAGTTCAGAATGGAAGGATACTACTCTTGGCAAAATATGTAATATCAAGGACGGGACACACCAAACGCCATACTATGTGGAATGCGGGATACCATTCTACAGTGTTGAAACTGTTACCAATGATGATTTTTCACACGTGAAATACATATCACTTGAGGAACACGAGAGATTAACCTCATCTTACAAAATTGAAAATGGTGATGTTCTCATGACACGTATTGGATCAATTGGGAAGGGAAAGTATGTTGATTGGAATCCTAATGCAAGCTTTTATGTTAGTCTTGCATTGCTAAAATTTAGAGGCAATAAACCTCTTGCAAATTTTATCGCTTTACTGACAGGTACAGAGGAATTCCAAAAAGAGGCAGAGCTTCATTCACTTCATTTTGCTATACCGACGAAGATTAATCTTGGTCAGATTTCAGATATAAGGGTAAGAATTCCAGCAGATGAAAGTGAGATCAAAACTATCATCACTATGTTGAACGATATGGGAAGCGAGATAAAACGACTCGAACAAAAGCTGAACAAGTATAAGCAATTAAAGCAAGGTATGATGGAAGAATTGCTGACCGGCAAGGTCAGATTAGTGTAAGGAGGTGCCTGTCAGATGAGTATTGGCGATGCCGAAATTAAAACACAGGAAAGAGTAATCCGTTTCTTTAAAGATCCGGAGATCTTAGGCTACCAGTATATTGGTAACCTGTCAGATTATCAGAATAAGAATATCAAGGAAGATCGTCTGCGCCAGTACCTTCGACTGAAGGGCTATGCAGACAAGCTGATTGATGGAGCCATTACGCAGCTACAACAGGAAGCAGGTAATCTTTCGCGTGGGCTATATGACGCCAACAAAACTGTATATTCTCGTTTAAAGTATGGTATTCCGGTTAGCGAAAGTCCTGAAAAGCCTCCGGTGACTGTACAGCTTATTGATGAGGAAAACCCTCTGAACAATGACTTTGCTATTGCCGAGGAAGTGACGGTCGTTGAACAGTCAGAGAAGCGACCGGATCTTGTAGTTTACTTGAATGGTATTGCAGTAGCGGTTATTGAGCTGAAACGAAGCAGCATCTCCGTCTCTGAGGGTATTCGCCAGAATTTGACGAACCAGAAGAATTCATTCATACAGGGCTTCTTTTCTACAATGCAATTTTGCATGGCGGGAAACGAATCAGAAGGCCTGCGCTACGGTACGCTTCTGACCGGAGAGAAGTTTTATATGGAATGGAAGGATGACGGCTTCAAAGAACATGAAGAGGAACGTGATCCAGTAGATGTTCGTATCAGTAAAATCTGCGAAGGCATCGAGAATAAACTCCTGAAGCAGATATATGCCATGTTCGATAAGGAACGTTTTATCGACCTTATCATGAATTTCGTTGTTTTTGATAAAGGCATCAAAAAAGTGTGCCGGTACAATCAGTATTTTGGCATCAAGCGCACTCAGCAGAGGCTTAATAATCTGAGGACGGAGCTTCACAATCCGAACAGAGATCCGGATAAACCGATGGGCGGTATTCTTTGGCATACGCAGGGTTCCGGCAAAACGCTGACAATGGTATGGCTTGCAAAGTGGATTCGGACACATTGGGCGGAGCTTAATGCCCGTGTCCTTATCGTGACAGACCGAGATGAGCTTGATGAGCAAATAGAAAAAACATTCACTGGTGTGGATGAGAATATTGCTCGTACCAAGAGCGGTAAAGATTTGCTGAATCGTTTGAATGCATATGATGATTCGCTGATCTGCTCCCTCGTGCATAAGTTTGGCCGTCGTGGCGGAGAAGCGACAGAAAATGACTACGATAAGTATATTGAAGAACTGAAAGCCTCCCTCCCTGCCGATTTCGAGGCAAAGGGAAATCTTGTGGTATTTGTTGACGAATGCCACAGAACGCAGTCCGGTAAGCTCCATACGGCGATGAAGACTATCATGCCGAATGCTGTATTTATTGGCTTTACGGGTACTCCGTTGCTGAAAGAGGATAAAAAAATTAGTATCGAAGTTTTCGGTACATACATCCATGCTTACAAATATAACGAAGGCGTTGCTGATGGCGTCGTGCTGGATTTGCGATATGAATACCGTGATGTTCCACAAGATTTGTCGTCACAGGATCGAGTTGACCAGTGGTTTGATGTAAAGACCAGAGGCCTCTCTTCTCGCGCTAAGGCAAAGCTCAAAGAGAAGTGGGGCACGATGCAAAAGGTATATAGCTCGCGCTCTCGTCTTGAAAAGGTGGCGTGGGACATCATTCAGGACTTTAATATGAAGCCGCGTCTGATGGATGGAAACGGTAATGCGATTCTTGTAGCTGATGGTATTCCCACGGCTTGTAAGTATTACGAAATCTTCCAACAGATGGGCTTTAAGAAGTGCGCCATCATATCTTCCTATACACCGAACAAGGGCGAACTGCGCACTGATACCGTCAGCGATGAGGATGATACTGAAACCTTCCTCAAATACGAGACGTATTTGAAGATGCTGGGACTCGATCCTTCTGACCTTCCGAATGCGGGATCGGTTCAGGCCAAGGTAGAGGAATTTGAAAAGGAAGCAAAACGGAAGTTTGTAGAGGAGCCTGCAAATATGAAGCTCCTTATTGTCGTAGACAAACTTCTCACCGGATTTGATGCGCCTCCTTGTACCTACCTTTACATCGACAAGAGGATGCAGGATCACGGCCTGTTTCAGGCAATTTGTCGCGTCAACCGTCTCGATGATGATAGTAAGGACTTCGGCTATATCGTGGATTACAAGCAGCTGTTTGGACAGCTCCAGACTGCAATGAAAGATTATACTTCCGGCGCTTTTGAAGGATATGATCCGGAGGATGTAAAAGGACTTGTTAAGGATCGCCATGATGCTACGGTATCCTATTTTGAGGAAGTGTATGATGCCGTCGAAGAGCTCTGCGAAGGCGTCGAGGAACCTCGTGGGGAGATCCAGTACATCCATTATTTCTGTGGTATTTCCGGTCAGTCGGAGGAGAGCGACGAGATTTATGCACGCCTGAGAGAAAAACTCTATCGTCTGGTGAGCAGTCTTGTCAGAGCTTTCGCGGAAGCAAAACCATATCTGGTTGATGACATTTCATCTGGCAAACTAAATGAATATGACAAGAAGGTCACTTTCTATATTGAGCTGAAGAAAACCATCGGTACGGCCAGTGGTGATTTCCTCGATTTGAAGGCCTATGAGCCTGATATGAGAAAGATGATCGATAACTATATCACGGCAGCGGATGCTGAAAAGATTGGCGATTTTGATGATCTTACCTTATTGGATTTTGTGGCAAAACAGGGCGAAACGCTTACCGGTGAAGGTGATAGCGGCCACAAGGAAGGTGCAGCAGAGGCCATCGAGAATAACATCCGTAAGAAGGTTATCGAAAAGGTTACCGTCAATCCACGCTATTACGCAAAGATGTCAGAAATCCTTGATAAGCTCATCGAAGAGCGTAAGCAGGGAGTTCTTGACTACGCTGAGATGCTTGAGAAATATATAAAGCTGGCCAAGGATGTTGATTGCCCGGAGGATAACGATAAATATCCGGAAAGCATCCGTAAGAGCAAAGCGCTCATGGCCATTTATGACAACACCGGCGAGGACGAGAAACTTGCTCTTCGCATTCACAAGGCCGTGAAAAAGCAGGCACTGTCTGGTTTCAGGGATAATCAGGTGGTTGTCAGGAGAATAAAAAAGGCTCTCTTTGAGATTCTGGGTGATGACTCCGAGGTGGAACGCATCTATAAGATCATTGAGAAGCAGGAGGAGTATTAATGCGCATTGTCATTTCCGGGATTCCGATTGATGTGCAAAAAAAGAATATAAAGAATATGCACCTTCAGGTGAAGCCGCCGGATGGACATGTGGTAATTTCTGCGCCTTTATCCGTGGACGATAAAGCTATAGAGGCTTATGCCAGAACTCAGCTGGGCTTTATCAAGAGGGCTATTGCGCAGTTTCAGGAACAGCCAAGGGCATCGAAGCGGCAGTATGTTTCCGGTGAGACGATGTATATCTGGGGAAAGCAGTACTTCCTTGTCTTTAAGCCGGACAATCAGAAGAACAGCTTCGAGATTCAGAACCAGAATATTGTCCTTTCCATGAGTGCCAAAAGCACGGTAAAGCAGCGGGATGCCTATGTCAAAGAGGAATATCGAAAGATTCTGAAAGAAGAAATAGAAAAGCGCCTGCCCAAGTGGGAAGCACAGACAGGCCTTAAATGCGATTCTTGGCAAACAAAATATATGGTCACAAAATGGGGTGCCTGCAGCACGGATAAAAAGAAACTATGGTTTAATCTGCAGCTCGCTCAGAAGCCATATGCTTGCCTCGACTATATTATTTTGCATGAACTGACGCATTTGCTTACAAGAAAACATGACGCCACATTCATCGCGCACATGGACAGGTATATGCCAAACTGGCGGGAGGTTCGTAAAGAACTCAACGACAGCAGACTGGACTACTATGAGGCGCAGGATGAAAGCCCACTGCAGAAACTGATCGACCAATCCCGTTATGATGACATCCGGGATGCGGCCATAGCTTATATTCAAGAGGAGCATTCTGGTGACGCGAAAAGACTGTCGGTCATTGATATGGAAATCGAGAATGTTATCCATATTGAGCAGCTTGAGGATGGTGTGATTGCTTTCGATGTAATTGCATCATGCGATGTCGAAATGCCGTCCGCATCTCGCAAGGGATATTTTAATGAGCGCTGGCTGAAGATTCATTGTCAGGTTACTCTTGGCATCGATATGAGTGGGTTCCGAATCATGTCTGTTGGTAATTGTGAGCCGCAAGAGGAATCTGATAATGACCGCCTGTCCGGAGAGCTTGTACCTATTATTTCCCGCGAACAGTTTGAAGACGAGGCGGAGAAGTTCCTAACAAGGTATTGTCCTGAAGCGTTGGAAAAACCTATGAGGGTTCCAATCGAGACAATAGCCAGCGATATGAAACTACAGGTTATCGAAGATATCCCTTTGTCAGATGATCTTACTTACTTTGGAACTATCATATTTGATAACGGGAATGTTCTCGATAAGCACCGGAAGATTACAATTCGCAATGCCAAACGAGGAACCGTATATCTTGATCCGCGTGTTTCCTATGAGAGATCTGTAGGAACAAAGCGCACTACACTGGCACATGAGTGTTTTCATTGGCATCGTCATCAGCCATACCACGTGCTGATGAAAATGATAGGTGCCGATGATAATCTGGGAAAAGCAATTCAATGTCAAATAGCCGCTAATTCCATGGATTCAGATAAATGGAAGGCTGTAGACTGGATGGAGTGGCAAGCCAAGGGCGTCGCTCCGAGAATCTTGATGCCTGCGAAACCGACGCGCTTGAAGGCAGATCAGCTCCTTGCAGTTTATGGCGGGGCTGATGATGCGAGCATTGCAGCCTACGAGAATGTCATTGATGAACTTGCGGAGCTGTTCGATGTGTCGAGACAGGCCGCCAAGGTTCGCCTGATGGATCTGGGATATTCCAAAGCCGAGGGCGCATATCCATTTGTGGATGGTCAGTATGTTCGCGGATATTCATTTGAAGCAGGTGTCTTGGATAAGAATCAGACGTTCACTATTCCCTATGCCGATTTGTTTAAGGCGTACTGCTTTGATCGTGAGTTTAAGAAGCTGATTGACAGCGGACAGTTTATTTTTGCAGATCGTCATCTCGTTCTCAATAACGAGAAATACATAGCGAGAGATCAGTCTGGGAATGCTACGCTGTCAGAATATGCTCTCTCGCACATGGATGAGTGCTGCGTCGTCTTCTCGAAGGGATATAGCTATCAATCGAAATATCAAGGGGCAAGGTATTACACGCAGTTTATGCGGAATGCCGCACCGGTTGAAAATCAGGTTGAATATTCCTTTGAACTTAATGCGCACAACAAGACACTTCTTGAGCAAATCAAGAACGCAAAGCGCCGGTCAGAGGCCATGCGTAGATATCCCGGTTCCTTTGCTGAGACGCTGGTAGCGCTGCAGAAGGAAAGGAAGCTCTCAAATAAGCAGCTGGCTGACCGCTCTCTTGTGGGAGAAAAAACCATTCAGCGTTTGAAAAACGATGAAGAGTACCCGACTTCAGTTCAGACAGTTCTTGCCTTATGCGTAGGTCTGAAGCTGCCTTTGCCAGAGGCTGAGATGTTTCTCGGTAAAACAGACTTTAAATTAAATTCAATGAAGGGCGAGGGATACGTTTATCAATGCGTATTAGGAGCCTGTGCTGAGAATTCGATTTATGAAATAAATGAAATGCTCAAAGAAAACGGAATTACTCCTCTGGGGAGCGATCCCGATCTTCAGTAGAACGAGGAGGATTGATGCGAAATGAAGGGTTCGGAATGCAAATTCGTTAAATATATGGAGGGCTCCGACAAGCGGTTTGTCATCCCGGTGTACCAGAGAAATTATGACTGGAAGACCGAGAACTGCAAACAACTGTACGATGACCTTGTAAAAATCATCAAGGGGCATCGGAAAAGTCACTTTTTCGGCAGCCTTGTTTCCGTTTACAATCCGGACGGCCACAATGAGGAATTCCTGATTATCGATGGCCAGCAGCGCCTTACGACAGTATCGCTGTTGTTTCTTGCCATGTATAACTTGATTGATAAGGGTGTCATTGTGCCGGGGACTGCTAATCTGAAGCAGCGAATTTTTGAGGAATACCTCGTGGACAAGTGGAAGCCGGAGGATACCCGTATCAAGCTCAAACCGGTAAAGAATGACCAGACGGCTTTCGGGAAGCTGTTCTCTGATCCGACGGAGCATATCCGCGAGTCCAATCTGACTGTGAACTACGATTATTTTTATGACCGCATTCAGAAGCAGGAAATCACCATCAATCAGCTTTACGATGCGATCTGCTGTCTTGAAATTATAAATATTCGGCTGGATATGGATGACAATCCTCAGCTCATTTTTGAGAGTCTGAACTCGACCGGTCTTGACCTCAGCGAAGGTGATAAGATCAGGAACTTCATACTGATGGGCTTGCCTTCTAAGAAGCAGGAGGATTATTACGAGAAATACTGGAACAAGATCGAGGTTTGCACAAAGTATGATGTAAGCGCCTTTATCCGGGATTACCTGAGTGTGAAGCAGCAGGCCATCCCGCAGCAGAAGAAAATCTACGTCAATTTTAAGGACTTTGTGGAGCTTGGAAAAATCGAAACAGAACCACTCCTTGCTGAGATGCTGGCCTATGCAAAGCGATACCAGATTCTCCTTGATGGTAATTCCGGCAGTGCTGCCCTTGACGCCTGCATTGACCGACTGAACCGTCTGGAGACGACGGTAACAAGACCGTACTTCCTCGAAGTGCTGCGCCTATATAACGAAAACAAACTGACGTTGGCACAGGTCACTGAGATTTTCCTGACGACTGAGAATTACCTGTTCCGCAGGACAATGTGTGACCTGCCGACAAATGCCCTTAATAAAATCTTCCTCATGCTGCACAGAGAGATCATACGATACGATGGTACCGAGGATAACTATGTCGAGAAGCTCAAGTATGCACTTCTTTCCAAGAAAGAGCGTGCCCGCTTCCCGGACGATGTGGAGTTTAAGGCGGCATTTGAGGAACGTCCGGTTTATCTGATGAACAGCAAAAATAAGATATACATTCTTGAGCGCTTCGAGAACTTCGGCACTTCGGAGGATAAGGATGTATACCGTCACTGTGACGACGGCACCTATTCGATTGAGCACATTATGCCTCAGCATCTAACGCCGGTATGGCAGAAGGAGCTGGGCGATGACTATGAGCAGATACATGAGCTGTGGTTGCATCGCATGGCAAATCTTACGCTGACGGCCTACAACTCGAAATATAGCAATAGCTCTTTCACTGAAAAGAAAACCATGCAGAACGGTTTCGATGACAGTGGTATCCGCATGAATACTTGGATTGCAAAAAAGGACAAGTGGACGCTGGCGGAGCTGGAAGAGCGCAGCGAATATCTCATGGGTCGAGCTCTGTCAATCTGGGCAGCACCTGTCACAGATTACAAACCGGAAGAAAAGCAGCTGGACACTTATACGCTTGAGGATGAGGGTGAGCTGACCGGACGACTGATTGCGAAGTTTACCTTTAAGAACACTGAGCAGCCGGTAACGAGCTGGGTTGAAATGTTCCAGAAGGTTATTCAGATTTTGTATGCCGAGGATAAGGCCATTATTACTAAGCTGGCCATGTCGGAGGAGGAGAACATAGCTCTCCACTTCAATACAAATCAGGATGCATTCACGAAGTCGCTTGAGATTGGTGATGGCATCTATGTTTGGACAAACACCAGCACGCAGAGCAAGCTGTCTGTCCTGAGTCGTCTCTTCAAACTGTACGATGAAGATCCTGCAGATTTGGTGTTTTACCTGCGAGATGAAAACGAGGCCAATGAGGACGAGCCGGGCAGCCGATATGAGCTCCGGAGAAAATACTGGACATACGCGCTTCCGATTATCCAGAAGGCGCACGGCGAGGACGGTTCCTTCTCTAATGTTAATCCGTCAAGGGATAACTGGATCAATGGCTTCTTTGGTATAGGTGGCTTCTATCTTTGCTGCGTAGCAAACTTTGATGCAGCGCGGGCAGAGGTCGTATTTGGCAGAAGTAATAAACAAGAAAACAAGGCTGCCTTCGATAGCCTGTATACACATAAAGCAGAAATAGAATCCGCGCTGGGCACGACGCTTCAGTGGAACCGTGGCGACGACATCAAATCCTCTAAGGTCTTCATTCAGCTGAATAACGTCAGCATCGAGAATGAGACCGATTGGCTCCAGATGGCTAACTTCCACGCTGATTGGACGAAGAAATTCTACGATGTGATTGTGCCGTTTATCAAGGGATGAGGAGGTGATCGGATGAGAGTTATCAAAAATCCAGCATGGGTGTACTACCTCGCCGATACAGATCCACATTTCGATGAAACAAAAGTTGGAAAATGGATGTATTTTTTCGGAGATAGGCAGTTTGTAGAAAAAATATGTAGAGAGGCAATTGAACAGAATATCGTTGAAGAGTGTAAACACAGTAATGCAGACGATGGTGTTTCTTGCTTTTACCTGAATGATGACGATCTTGAAGGCCATAGACGCGTCATTGAATTTTTCATCAAGAATGACCTGATCCGTAAAACGAAAAAAGGCAAGCTGTACAACATATCATTCAAACATGATACGCAGACACTTGCTGGTGAGTATGGCGATGATTACCATTCCGATATCAAGCTGGAAGAATTCGTGAATCTTGAGACCGGAGAATGGATTGGGTGACATCTGCAGAAGTGGAGGTTAGTTTTTCGATGAATAATGATATAAAAGCAATCGAAACTGAGTATGATGGACACAGATTTCGCAGTCGGCTTGAAGCACGATGGGCAGTCTTTTTCAATGCTATCGGCCTGACTTATGAATATGAGATCGAAGGCTTTGAAATGGATGGAACCAGATATCTTCCGGACTTTTATATTCCAAGCTTGAATAGGTGGTTCGAGATCAAAGGCAAACCGTTGAGTTTGGACGAAATAAAAAAGTGCGAAGAATTCTGTCGCAGACTTGATAATGAGAATATAAAGTACTCAGTCCTTATTGGGTCGCCGAATTTATGCGCCATACGCGTCGGAGATTTTTTTGGAATACTGGAATATGTCTGGGAGTGGCCGTCCGAAAAATATCCAGACAATTTTCGCATTCAAGTTCCCAAGGAGCTTATAGAGGATGAGTACTATTCCAGATTTGTAAAGGGCTTATGGGTTGTTCCTGATAAGACGGAAGAGGAAGTTGCGGTTGCTGCGATTGCAGCAGGAAAGGCAAGATTCGAATTTGGAGAAAAACCTGATGTATAAGGATTCTAATGTTGAGGCGATGGGATTTCGGACTTGTTCCCTCAGAGCGAAGTCTTGAAGCGGTCGGCAAATCTGTGCGTTTGCATATTATAAGTAGGAGCAAGGTCTTGGACCTGTTTCCGAGAACGTACAAGGGCAAAAATCGGTGTGTTTCGAGACAAAAACACGCTTTGATAAATTCCCGCGAACGAACGCGAATTTGGCTACACACTCGACATCAATCTGGAGCAATCGAGCCACGTAGAGACCGTGGTGTTGATACAAAGGAACATATCTAGAAATCCTTTATTTTAAGCAGTTTTACAAGCATTTTGTGTTCGTGGAAGATGAAGAGGGGAATCGGAAAAAGAGCGTTGAGAAGTATTTTCAAAAATTATTGTTATTTGGGAGGATAATATGCCATTAGAAAAAGGTGGTAGAGCGGACAAAAAAGGTAACCAATATGAAATAAATTGCATTATTTATGAGGTTCTGAAAATTTTAGACGAAAAAAATTATAGCATTGTTATAGAGGCACTTGGTGTAGATGAAATAGGAACAGATATTCTTGTAACAACTTTTGAAGGTATAAAAGAACATCAGCAGTGTAAAGCACGAAATGCCAGTAAAAAAAGTTGGGGGATTTGTGACTTAAGAGCAAAAAATATATTTAGTGCATGGAAAAAACAATTGAATCGAGATGATGGTAGGAGGGTTGCGTTAATTAGTCCAATGGAGTGTTCTTTTTTAGTCGATTTAAACGATCGGGCGAATAACACAAGTGGTAAAGCTGAAGATTTTTATGCGGTTCAGATTATGGAAAGCGGTAAGGAGTTTCGAGATTTTTATAAAGACTTTTGTACGGAAATGGGTTTGAGCTTTGAGAAAGATATGGATATATTAAAAAGTATAGATTATCTAAGAAGAATTAGTTATAAGCCTATGCCGGAATATACGCTTTTAGAACTTATAAATCAAAGTATACAGTTTTTGTTTATAAGTGAAAAGGATATGGTATATAACGCTCTGGTATCTTTGGTAGTTACAAAAGATATATTGGGAAAAGAAATAACGCAACCCATATTATATGATTACTTCAGGAATCAGAAAATTGAGTTCCGTTTAAGAGATAATGATGATAGGATTGCTCCAAGGATAAATGAAATTAATCAGGAATACAGAGAAACTTTTAAGCCCTTGCAAGAAGGATTGATAGATAGAAAAGAATTTGACAGTTGTATAGAATCAATAAAAAATGGAAAATCATTTATTATTTGTGGTAGTGCAGGATATGGAAAAAGTGGATGTACGGAAGCAATTTTGAATTACTGTGAAAGAAAAAGAATGCCATATATTGCTATAAAACTTGATAGGAGAATACCAAGAGGGAATTGTGAGAAATGGGGACAGGAGTTGGGTTTGCCAAGTTCGGTTGCCTATGCAATTCATTGCATTTCAAAGAATGAGAAAGCTGTAATTGTACTGGATCAGTTGGATGCTTTGAGATGGACACAGGCAAATTCGAGTGAGGCAATTTCCGTATGCATGGAAATGATTAGGCAAGTAAAATACCTGAACCGTGAGCGGGAAAAGAAAATAATTATGGTATTTGTTTGCAGAACCTATGATTTCGAAAATGATAATAATATAATTTCCTTATTTAAGAAAGAAGAGGCAGAAGAAAGCGATTGGGTAATTGTTCATATAGAAAATTTTGATGAAGATACGGTAAAGAGAATCATTGGTGAGGAATATAATAACTTATCATTTAAGTTAAAAATGTTATTAAGAATACCGAGTAATATTTATATTTGGCAACATTTAGATAAAGAAGAATCATATAGTGATTGCTTAACTACAAGCCACTTAATTGAAAAGTGGTTTCATCAGATTCGCAAAAAAAGTATTACGGAGGGATTACAGGAGAGGACTATTATTGAAACAACGTCTGGCATAGTTGATAAGCTGGAGAAAATAGGCCGCTTGTATGTTCCGAAGAATATTTTAAATGTTGGGGAGGCCGGAATAGATTATCTAATATCATC
>Ga0183011_10677_pt1 | contig 15714 bp, 14 predicted proteins | sample NAcewD2O_March_FD_122322 | JGI IMG/M metagenome (GOLD analysis project Ga0183011, IMG submission 122322) | Mouse cecal microbial communities from Vienna, Austria - N-Acetylneuraminic amended D2O_March | ecosystem: Host-associated > Mammals > Digestive system > Large intestine > Cecum | place... | reverse complement strand
TGAGTTTGCCGTCTTTGATCTCCAGTTCGTTGGCGTAGACATAGTCAAATCCGAAACGTTGTTTGAGGTAATTGCCGAAATATGTGAATCCGCCGGAGAGTATAGCTGTCTTGTAGCCGGTGCGTTTGAGTGCTGTCATCATGCGGTCCACTCCTTCGGTGATCGGAAGGTTTTCGGCTATGTCGCGCATCACGCTTTCGTCGAGTCCCTTGAGGAGCGCCACCCGACGGGTGAAGCTTTCGCAGAAGTCAATCTCTCCGCGCATGGCGCTTTCGGTGATCGCTCTGACTTCGGCTCCGACTCCGGCGCGGTCGGCGAGTTCGTCGATCACTTCGGTGCCTATCAGTGTGGAGTCCATGTCGAAGCATACGAGCCGCCGTGCACGTCGGTACATGGTGTCTTCCTGAAGCGATATATCCACTTCGCGGAGATTGGCGATCTCCATGAAGCGCTTCTGCATCTCCGTCTGGTCGTCGAGATTGCCTCTGACCGATATCTGTACGCACGACTTGCTGAGCGGATTCTCACCGTGCAGCGGCATTCGGCCTGTCAGTCGTTTTATTCCGTCGATGTTAAGTCCCATCTCGGCCACCACACGGCTGACATCGGCTATCGCGGCGGCCGTCAGTCGTCGGCCGAGCAGTGTAATTATCCATCGGTCCTTCCCTTGAAGTCCGACCCACTGTTCGTATTCATCAGTGCTTACGGGGCTGAAACGGATGTTGACATCGAGTTCGTAGGCCTTGAACAGGAGGTCTTTCATCAGGTCGCCCGACACACGGCTGTCGGTTTTGATGAGTATGCCGAGTGCGAGTGTATGGTGTATGTCGGCCTGTCCGATGTCAAGTATAGTGGCGTCGTATCTTGCGAGTATTTCCGAAAGCTCAACGGTCACTCCCGGACGGTCGTTGCCGGTGATGTTAAGCAGCATCAGTTCTATATTGCTGTCACGGTCGGTTTTCATAATTGTATTGGTTTAAGGGATATATGTGTGATGGTTATTTCTGTCGGCAGGCATGGTATTGTATCAGTCCATGCATTGGCGAGGCCACGATGTCGGAGGCTTTGAGGCCGTGGCGTGCGAGCGCGGCTTCGAGTCGTGGCGTGAAGTTGGCGGCGATGGATCCGCAGAAGCCTATCGGAAGTGTGTCGTAGCCGGGTAGGAGCATCAGGTTGCGTTCGATGAATGCGTCGAAGCAGCCGTCGACAATCGCTTCGATCTCCGGACGGTCGATGTGGTCGCTTGCCAGACGTGCGAATGATGCAAGAAACCGGTTGGCGTCGTGCCGCCGGTAGATGTGTTCGATGATTCCGGTGGCGTCGGTGCCGGCAAACTCCATGACGGCCTGACAGAGGTCGTCAGGCAGTATGCCGCGCAGTGCGTCGGCCACAAGTCGACGGCCTATGGCTGAGCCGGATCCTTCGTCGCCGAGCACGTATCCGAGCGGTGATATGGATCTGACGATACGTCCTCCATTGTCGGGGCTATACAGGCAACAGTTGGATCCGGTGCCCATGATGCAGGCTATCCCTTCGTTGTGGCCGCACAAGGCTCGTGCGGCGGCGATGAGGTCGCCGTCGACATATATGCGTGCTTTGGGATAGACGGCTCCGAGGGCATCGGCTATCGTGGCACGCTGGGCGCCGGTGCGGCATCCGGCAGCGTAGAAATGCACCGTGTCGATTTCCTGGGCACGGCGCGACGATGGCAGCGAACACAATAGTGTGGTGTGCAGGTCGTCGGGCGACAGCAGGCTTGCGTTCATGCCCGGCGATGTGAATCGCTCCACAATCGCGCCGCTGTCGCCGACCATAGCCCATTTGGTGGTGGTGCTTCCGCAGTCGGCAATTAGTTTCATGCTACAAATTTAACAAAATGCCCTAATAAATACATTATCGTAAGAGCAAAAAATGCGATGAAGTCAGCAGGCTATATCAGTCGGAAGCCGGAGGGTAGTAAAATTTAAGCTAAACCGTAAAATCGGTTAAATGGACGGTGGAAGGTTAAACCTCATTCAACGAATCCGGTCATATAAGCGTTGACTTCGAAGAAACGACAAAACAAACGTAAGAAAAAAACTATATGAAAAAAATGAATAGAATAGCAGCTTTTGCGCTCGCAGCAACAATAGGCCTTGGAAGCATGACTGCGATGGCCGATGACAATGTGAAGAAGAATGACGCCGCACGCGACAAACAGCCGGTATGCTGTCTGCAGGGCATCACCCTGACCGAAAAACAGAAGGCCGAGATCGCGGCTCTGCAGGCCAGCAGGCAGAAGGAACTGCAGGCGCAGCGCGACCAGCGGGACAAGGACCGGCAGCAGAAGGCCGGTATGCGCCAGACCGAACGCAAGAATTATCTTGCGGAGATGAAGAAGATTCTCACTCCGGAGCAGTACGTGCAGATGCTGGAAAACAATTTTGTCAATGGCCGGGCCATGCGTGCCGACGGCCGTAAGTTTGACAAGGATCGTAAAAACGGCAAGGACAAGAACCGCAAGAATGACCGCATGCGTGGCGTCAATCGTCAGCAGACCAATGGGATATCAGCTGCATCGGGTCAAGGTGTGGCTCTGTGAAGCTGCCGATAGCGATGAGTGACGCTGCGTGAGCGGCATTCCTATAAACACATTATCCCCGCAGAAAAAATCCTGATGAATTTTCTGCGGGGATAATGTGTTTGTTTCTTTTTCAGAGGTGGTAATACCGCAGTTTCAGGCGCAGTTTCAGGCGTCGGATAAGATTGAGCGGTTTACGGCGCAGATGGCCTGCGTGATGGGCTATGAAGTCGTCTACAGCTTCAAGCACGCGCGATGAGTTATGTCCGTCGCGGTGAGCTTCGTGATGGGATGTATATCGGTCGATCTCCTGCATCAGTGCTTCCGGTCGGGTCAGTGCGGTTTCAATGGCCTGTCCGATGTCGTCGGCGTTTCTGACGTCGATCAGATGTGGTCCGGGATGGGTGTTGCGGTAAGTGACCACCGGTTTGCCGAGCATCATGTATTCCACAGTAATGCTTGATGAGTCACAGAGCATGACGTCGCTTCGCAGGAATGTTTCAAGTCCTTTGTTAAGCCGTGCGAATTCCACGTTTGGCATCTTGTCGGCCATGCGCTGATAGTCGTCGATGAGTTGCTGGTCATCGAGTTTGGGATGGAATGTGATGATCCAGTCCCATTGACGGGTTGCAGCAAGGTGAGTTATTGTCGGCAACAGATCCCATGCCGATGAAATACCTTTGGTGAAGGTGGGGGAGTAGAGTATCACCGGTCGATCCGATGAGCGCTCGACATGGTTGCTGTTGCGGAAGAAGGAGTCGGCTTTAGTCCATCCGGTTTCGTAGACTTTGAAAAAGCCGTGGCGCTTTTCAAGCATACGGAAATAGGGAGTGGAGCTTGGCCCCTGTGTGCAGTATATGTCAAACCATCCACGGATAGTGAAATGGTCGTCGATTTTTTCTATCCTCTTTTTCATCGGGTAGCCATGGAATACGGCTACCTTCACTCCCGGAAGGAAGTCGGGGATATGGTTGCCGGGCGCGAATATGGCAATCGGATTCCACCGTATGGCGTCGCGGAGTGTGGATATGCGTCGTTCGTCGAGAAGAAGCATGTCCGGGCATGAGGGTTCGAGAAACCATGCTGCCTCGTCGCCCCGGCGACGGATCTCCTCCTGAAGTGGCCGGAGTATGGCGTAGGCGTAGCTCAGCGATGCGTAGAGCAGGTAACGGCGTGGTGATCGTTCCATCGTTCAGTCAAGTATGAGATCGTATTTCACTTTGTGGCGTCGCACAAAGCGGCTCCAGAACCGCCGGCGCGCATCCATCATGAGCCGGAAGCATTCTGCGGGGTCGAATCCGCGTGCTGCGGCGTATTCCTTAGCCAGCAATTCGAACAACTGCGGTTGTCCCCATAGCCGTGCGAAGTTGGCGCATCCTCTCTTGATGTCGACTTCGCCGAAACGCATGCGGTTGATGTCGACGAGTGCGAAGCGGTGTGAACCGTCGGGGAGAGTTTCGTAGAGCACGTTGCCCGGAGAGAAATCGAGATGGGTCAGGCGTGCCTCATGGATGCGTGCGGCAAAGCGTGCGAGATCGCGTGCGAGGCTGATATGTTCGGGGCGATCCATGCGTGCGTTGCCGAGCTCGTAGAGTCGTCCGGGCAGTTCGGAATGAAGGCTGACGAAGTAGGTGTATCCTATGATGCCGGCTGTGCGCTCCTCGATGTAGGCTACCGGAGCGGGGGTGTCTATGCCTGCGGCGATGAGGTGTTCAGGGTATATGAATGCCCTAAGTCCCTTGGGGCGGCGAAAGCAGGAGTAGATAAGACGGTTTGGCCAGTGGGGTATGGCGTATCGTTTGACGTTGAGCTGCAGATGGCCGTCGGGGCTGATCACTCTGATATGGTTGCGTCCGGAGTGTATCTCCCGGCCATTGTCGAAGTGGGTGGTGATATCGGAGAGATATGGCCGGAGATATTCGTATTGGGGTGAGATGGTTATTTTCATCGTTGGTTGAAGTCGTGGTTGAGTAGCTGGAGATATGCTTTGAGCCGCAGGAGTGTGGAGTCGCTTTTCCCTTCATTTTCCAGAGTGCCGCCTGTGTAGATGTCGATGACGTGATAGCCGCAAGTATCGAGCATTGCGGCTTCTTCGGGGCGTGCGAAGTAGGCGAATTTCGGGGATGAGCTGTCGAATATGTCTTTCGAGAATGTGAATCGGCTGTGGTCGATGCCGAGCATACCGAGGAGTGTGGCCGCGATGTCGGTTTGCGACGCGGGGATGTCGATCGTGCCGTGGCGGCGGAGCGCGCCGCCGGTCATGACAAGCGGTATGTGGTGACGGTCACGCATCGATGTCAGATTGCGCGGGTGGCATCCGTAGTGGTCGGCGACAAGTACGACGAGTGTGGAGTCCCATCGTGGTGTCAGGCTGAGTTTGTCGACAAACCGTCCGACAATGCTGTCGGTGAATGCGAACGCGTTGGCTTCCTTGCCGGGGAGGATGGTCGCAGGTACATCGAACGGCTCATGGCTGCTTGAGGTCTGGATGACTGTAAGCCTGGGGGCGCCGTTGTCGCGGGCGGAAGCCAGATCATGCTCTACGCGGCTGAAAAGTATATCGTCGTGTGCTCCCCATTTGCCGAGCCGTTGGGTGATCGGGAAGTCGGTGTCGGACACTATGCGGCTGAAGCCTCCGGCAGCGAGCAAGGCACGCATGTTGGTGAAATTGATGTCGCCGCCGTAATAGTAGGTGAGGTCATAGCCGGCATCTTTGAGGGCGAGCGGCAGGGATGGCAGAGACTCAATTTTCCCCACTGCCTTCATTACGCTTACGGTAGGTATGCCGGGATAGGCCGACAGTACGGATGCCAGAGCACGATCGGTGCGGAAGCTGTTGGCGTAGAATTCAGTGAAGCTCAGTCCGGCGGATGCGATGCTGTCGAGCCGTGTGGCTATCGCTTCGCCTCCCATGGAGGGCATAAGGTGTGTTGAGAAGCTTTCAAGCAGTATTATGTAGATGTCGGGTCGTGAGGCTGACAGCAGTGTGGTGTCGGGGATGCATTGTCGCAGCGATGTGGCGATGAGATGCGGTTCAAGATCTGCGAGCTGACGGTCGTCAATCGAATTGAGGGTTTTCAGCTCCTTGTTCTGGTGGGTTGCCGAATAGAGTAGATTGAACACCGGATTTGTGGCCGCATGGTTGAGTTTCATTTCCGGGCTGAAGTATGCACGTCCGGGATTCATTGTCGAAACGGTGAATCCGCCGCGCAAGGGGATGAAAAGCAGGGCTGTGGCCAGGATCATCACGGCTGTGGCTTTCAATCGGGCGTCTCTGTTGGGGCGGGGGAGCTGCAGCCTGATCACTGCATGGTTGTAGAGCAGGTAGATGATTACAGCCGACAGCACTATGCACGACAGGCCTCCGGCCTTCTGCGCCGCAGTCATACCGCCGATGACAGCGGCAGGTGAGGTGATGAAGTAGAATATCGGGGTCATGTCGAGCTTGAAGCCCCAGTGGGTATAAAGGGCTGTGTCGAGAACGAATACGGTGCCGCACAACAGGCTGACGATTATGAAATATGCGCGTTCGATTGCCGACAGCATACGGCTGTCAGTCCACAGGTGGGCGATTGCCAAAATGGCCGGCAGGATGGATATGTAGGCGGCGATGGTGCAGTCCATGGGTAGTCCGTGGACTATGGCAGCCATGATCTGTCGCATGCCGAACGGGTCGTATATGTCGGTATGACAGAATACGAACACTATTTTTCCAATAACCGAAATGGCTACCGTGAGTGCGAAGGTGAACAGTATCTTGCAGATGTATCTCAACATGGTCGAGCAGATGAATGAGGAATCAATGGCCTTTGATGATTTTCCGGTCGGTTTCTGAAAGTGAATCGACGAGTGCTTCGGGCACGAACCGCCAGTTGTGATCAGTCGCCGGGGTGATGGTGCCGTTCTTTTCTATCTCTTTCATCATGTAGTATCGGAGGTCAATGTCGGTGCTTGCAACTGTACGCTGCTTCATCTCTTCCTTGCTGAGTCCGGCTCCGCGTGTCATAAGGTCGCCTCCGCCGTTCCCGCGATAGGAGTTTACGGCGACTGTGTAGGTGTGTGCCGGGTCGAACGGTGTGCCGTCAGCCATGGATGTGATGTTGACACGTTTGCCTTTGGGCTGCGTGATGTCGACAGTGTATTCGATGCCTGCGGCGGAGTCGAAGTTGTATGCCGGATTGCGCAGCCGGTTGTCGTTGGCCGAGGGTCGCTTTGATCTGAACAGCAGCAGATGTCCCCCGGGATTTGTGGCGGCGGTGTCGACCCAGATGGAGTATGATTCCTCGAGATAATCGCGGATCTCCCTGCCGGTGAGCTTCATTGTGAGGAGCATGTTCTCGTATTTGTAGAGGCCGAACATGTCGCTTACCCTTACATCGCCGGGCTTGATCACGGCGTCGATCGACAGTGGTGCGGCAAATGAGATGTCGGCGCCTGTCAGCTGAAGCTGCAGCCGGTGGATTAGTGTCATGAAAGGTGACGGGCCGAAAAGTGACTCCGAGGAGTCAAACATTCCTTCGCTGCGGCCTATGACACGTCCGGTGAAGTCCTCTACGGCCTGGCGTTGCGCTCCGAAGTGAGACATATACTCAGGCGACGGATTGAGAGTGTCGACATCGGCGAGCGATCCTGTGATACGCTTGTCGATGATCGTTCCATCGGGATCTATGGAGAGCGTGATGTCAAGCACTCCTACCGCCTTGGCATCGTTGGCGGGATTCAGCAGTATGACCGGCCGGCCTTCGGGATTGGTCACGATGCGGTTGGCGCGCTGGTGGTCGTGTCCTCCGAGTATGGCATCGAATCCGGCCACGTTGCGGGCTACTTCAAGACAGGCGTTCTCTGTCAGCCCCGGACGTCTGGAGGCGTCGGAATATCCCGAATGGAAGAGTCCGATGACGATGTCGGGGTTTTCCTTACGCCGGACGGTTTCCACCCATTTTCGTGCCGATGTGGTGATATCCTCGAATCTGAGGCCGCTCCATAGCGGTTCGGGGAGCCACAGTGGTATGCCCGGGGTGAGCATTCCGATGACGGCCGTCCGGATACCCTGACGCTCTACTATAGTGTAGGGTTTGAGGTACGGTAGTCCGGTGGCGGTGTCGATGACGTTGGCGCCCAAAATGGGAACGCCGGTAGCTTCGATCCAGCGGTCGTACACTTTGTGGCCGGTTTCCACATCGTGGTTGCCTATGGTGGCGGCATCGTACGACATGTAGTCGTAGATTTCGGAGGCGATATGACGCGATGCGGTATCGACAAAATTGTAGTAGTAGACCGTCGGTTGCCCCTGGAGTATGTCGCCGTTGTCGAGCAGTATGACTGATTCAGGGCCGTCGGATGAGCGGAGTGAATCAACGAATGTGGCTACTCGCGCCATGCTGCCGTCCCATGGAGCGCGTGTGATGAAGTTGTAGGGGAAGAAATTGCCATGGACGTCGGATGTCTCGACTATTTTCAGCCGCACTTCCCGGGGTGGTTGCGTTGCCGTGTCTGCGGCTCCTGCCGCTGATGTGATGCTCATGATGGTAAGGAGAGCGAGTGTTTTAATGCGTGTCATTGTCGTTGCGTTCTGTGAGATGTTAAGAGCCGGACCGACGTGGCGGCATTTATGTCGTTGTTCAGTTATTGCCTGTATAGAGGCATCGTATTCTGCCTACTTTGAGTTTGCCTTCAAGTTTGAGAGGTATGTGGCCGGTTGCGGTCCATATCCAGGTGTCGATATCGTCAGATGTCTTAGCCGACTTTTCGTCGGTGAATGTGAAGCTGATACGGTAGGTGGGGTATGTGCGCCCGTCGAGTTTCAGCTCTTCCGTTCCGAGATATTTTATGGTGAGAAGTTCTTTTCTTTTTCCGGAGAAAATGTTGATGGTCTTGGAGTAGCCGGATTTCAGGTTTTTGAAATCAAGCATGCGCAAATAGTAGAACACGCTGACGAGGTCGACTGTCGGACCCTGTGCTTTGAGTGTGATGTCGGAGTGGCTGACGGTGCCTTTTTTCTTGCGCCGTATGCGATGGGATGTGGCTGTGAATGTGTCGCCTGAACGCTGTATGCGTATTATGTCGTGGTCAAACCGTCCGTCTTCATGGGCTATTCGCTCGTAGTGGCGTGGAAGCATGTCGGTGGGATCCATGACGGATATCAGTGTGTCGCGCAGAGTGTAGAAATGATCGGCCCACGGTTCGGAGCGGGCATAGAGTGTGGCCTTGAAGTGGTCGGGAGCCGATGTCAGCTTCAGGGTTGCGCGGCCGGCCTGCTTGTGTACAATGCCCCATTTGAACATCACTTTATAATTGAGCGTTTCGTCGGTGAAACCGTGTGCGGCCGTTGTCAGTGCTACACACAGCAGGGCTGTAAGCAGTATGATGTGTCTTTTCATTGCCTTGAGTTGATGTCGGGGAAGGGGAGCGCCGAGCGTGAGGCTTGCTCTATGCGTTTGTTGCGCCAGCATTTGCGGCATACGGAAATGTATCGGTCATTTCCACCTATTTCCACTTGCTGACCGGAGTCGGCGAAGTCGCCGTTGGCGTCGATGCGTGCGTTTACAATGGTCTTGCGCCCGCATGTGCAGGTTGATTTGATCTCGTCGATGGTGTCGGCGATCTCAAACAGTCGTCTGGAGCCTTCGAAAAGCCTGGAGCGGAAGTCGGTGCGAAGTCCGTAGCATATCACGTTGCTGCCGAAGTCGTCGACCACTCGCGACAGCTGATCGACCTGTGCCTCGGTGAGGAACTGGGCTTCATCGATGAGAAACCAGTCGATGACAGCCATGTTCTCCTCAAACAGTTGTTGGGCGAGCCTGTATAGGTCAGTGTCGCCATAGATCCACATACAGGGTCGTTCAATGCCGATGCGGGAGCGGATTACATTGTTGTTCTCTCGGGTGTCCACTACGGGTTTCAGGCATACGTGTTTCATGCCTCTTTCCTCAAGGTTGTAAGCTGTCGTCAGCAACAGGGCTGTCTTGGCCGATCCCATCGTTCCGTATCGGAAATATAGCTTGCCTCTGCGGTTCATGCTCCTGAAATTGATTAGTGTGGGCACACCGGTATGCGGATACATGGTGTGCGTTTGTCTTGCAAAATTACAAAAATATGTATCTACAGGAAATTAATGGACTGATAAAATGAGTTGGAGCGTCAGCGTTCAAACAAACGTTCAAGCAGTTCACAGCGCTGTCGCATAGTGAACTGCTTGTAGTCAAAGATTCTGATGCGGTTGCACTGGAGGCTGGTATTCCATTCTTATGTGAAAGGGTGTGTGTATGCCAACCATATGGACCGGTTAGCCGCAGTCTACTTGAGCAGGCGCAGGGCGGCCTTGATTACAGGCGAACCGGCTGTGCCGAAATAGCTGTCGTAATTCTCCCGGATTTCGATATCGGGTTTGATTCCGGTGCCTACGAACTCGGTGCCGTCGGGTGCTACGTCATGTTTGGAACATATATTGGCGTATGCCACGCCCGGTATGAGGACAATTTGCACTCCGTTGCCGGTAGAGCCGGCAGTGGGAGTACCTACAATCATGCCGCGTCCCATGCCGCGGAATGCGGCTGTGAAATCTTCGGCGGCAGAGAATGTTCCCCCGTCGACAAGTATAGCTGCCGGGCGGTCAAAGACAGGGCGGTCGGTAAAGGGCGGCAGGGTGTTTCCCGCCCCTTGATGTACAGGCTGATCCATGCCCCAAGACGCAAAAGCAGGAATGTAGGCTGGCGAAGTCCATTGGCCGGTCTTTATGGTGTCGGAGGTGAGATGGCGCAGGATGTAGTCGCCGTTGCCTGAGTTGCCGCCCTCGTTGCCCCGAAGGTCGATTATTAGTGCACGTGTCTTGAGTATGGAGGGATAGATATTGTCAAACTGCTGGCAGAAATCGGCATCCATGAAATTGTTGATGCGCAGAAGTCCCACTTTGTCCTTAAGAAGCGAGAATTCGATGGCGCGCGGTGACGAGGGCCAGAATTTCCCGTCGGGGGTGTATTCTGCATCAAGATTTGTCTTGCCGTCTCTGAACGTCATACGCATGGTTTCACCTTTCTTCGTGGCAAGAAGATTGTAGCCATTGAAGGCGGTGTGTTCGCTCCACTGAGGAGTGGAGGATGAAATATATGGCATGACGTGGGTATAGCCGTATTCTGCTACTGGGATGCCGTTGACGCTGACAAGCTCCATGCCGTGTTTTATGCCTTGTTCTTCAAGTGCAGGCGACAAGACCTCATCGGCGTAGACCCGTCCGTCGAGAATTACGGTCGATAACGGGGTGTAACATTTGTTTCGGTCGTAGCCGTAGACAAATGTATGGCCGTCACCAAGTCTGGCCGCCATGAGTTGCAGCAGTTCGCCGACTCGCTCGTCGTCACCGTTGTGGGCGGCATCGGCCACAGGCTCCATATTTGCTACGTAGAGACTGTCCCAGTCAAGTCTCACGCGCTTCATGAATGCGAAATTGCGTCTGACGCCCGACCACAGCCTCGAAAGACCCAGTAGCGCCAGATCCCGTCGGGAAGCGAATGCGAGCGGGTCGTGTATGGTAGCATCGAGCGAGTCGCAGTGTGTCCATACCTTTGGCACACATATCTCACCAGTGGTGGTGGCCTTCATGAAGCTAAGACGTGAGTCGGCGCTGTCGTAGTCGTAGACATATATTGTGTTGAGCGGCTCGATGAGAGTGGCCGAACAGTGGTCGTTGTAACGTATCACGAAGTTGTCGCGGCCTATTTCCTGGAAGAAGTTGTCGAATTCGGCAGCCTTATTTTGGGAAACATCCGGGAGCGAGATGCGCAAGCCCTGCGTCCAGCCTTTGCCCAGACCTCGCTGCCAGAGGAATCCTCCTGGTGCTTTGGCGCCGTCGGATCCGGTGTATCTGACCTTGCAGGTTTCGGCTCCGGGAGCGGTGATCACTGCATTGTAAAGGGAATCAAGGCGGACTGTAATGGCGTTGATGTCCGCCTCCTGCGCGGCGATTGCAAATGGTAATGCAGCGCCCATTATGGCTGTGATGATTTTTCTCATTGTGAAATTTTCATTAGTGATTTGACAAAGATATGAATAAAATCATAAATTTTTGTATATTCGCAGCATTATCATATTCGGAAATGAAACGTCGCACATTCTCGCCCGGTGGAATCCATCCTCCGCAGCTAAAGTCAACGGCCGGCAGCCGGATAATAGCGGTGGATGCCCCAGTGTCGATAGTCTTGCCTTTGGGGCAGCATATCGGTCGTGGGGCAATCTCTGTTGTGGGCAAAGGTGACAGGGTCGAGGCCGGTCAGCCGGTGGCTGTGGCAGGTCCCGATGGTGTTTCGGCTGCGGTGCATACTCCTTTTTCCGGTCGGGTATCGGCTATCGGACAGAAACGGGATAGCAGAGGATTGCCGGTCGAGTCGGTGTCGATTGATGTCGAGCCGGGGCAGTCGGTGGCGGATGTCGACAGGCCTTTGGCGGATGTCGGTCCGGTAGGACTGGGTGATGTGGTCAAGGCTGCTTCCGATGCCGGTATTGTCGGTCTTGGCGGTGCTGCTTTTCCTACGGCGTTCAAGATCGGTGGCTGCGAGGGTCTGGCGATAGATACTGTGGTGATCAACGGAGCCGAATGCGAGCCGGTGTTGACTTGCGACGATGCGATGATGCGTGTGCATCCCGATGAAATTGTGGCAGGGGCGCGCCTGATAAAGTCGGCTGTCGGTGCTACACGGGTGATAATCGGTGTGGAACTCAACAAGCCGGAGGCAATATTCAGGCTGCAAGAAGCGTCGGCGGCGCATGGTGATGTGTCGGTGGTCGGGCTGCAGACTAAATATCCGCAAGGCGGCGAGCGTCAGCTCGTACAGGCTGTGACCGGCCGCTATATTGCGCAGGGATGTCTGCCGATGACAGTAGGAGTTGTGGTGCAGAATGTGTCGACCGCTCGTGCTCTGTACCGGGCGATGGCGTTTGGTGAGCCGTTGGTGAACAGGATTGTGACCGTGGCCGGTGAAGCGATAGGTCGTCCGGGCAATTATCTGGTGCCGATCGGTATGTCGGTGGCTGAGCTGCTGGGGCAGGCCGGAGCTGATCTTGACCGTATTGACAAGCTTGTGGCCGGAGGCCCTATGATGGGGCGTGTGATAGAATATATCGATGGACCGGTGACAAAATCCATGTCGGCGGTGCTGGCTTTGTCGGGCAATGATGCATTCAGACGCCGGGTGGAGCCGTGTGTGAGATGCGGACGGTGTGTGGATGCGTGTCCAAACGTTTTGGAACCCTATCTGATCGCTACATACGGACGTCTGGGGCGAGTGGATGATGCCGCAGAGGCTGGTGCGTTGATGTGCATGGAGTGTGGTTCGTGCAGTTATGTGTGTCCGTCGTCGCGGCCAATCACTGATATGATCCGTGTGGCAAAATATTTAATACGAAAATCCCGTAAATGAAGACTCTTGTAATTTCACAGTCACCTCATATACAGTCGCCTCGTACGACGTCGGATGCGATGCGTCATGTGGTTGTGGCATTGCTGCCGGCATTGGCGGTGGGAGTGTGGCGGTTTGGTGTATCGGCGGCAGTAGTTGTCGCAGTGGCAGCTTTGTCGTGTCTGGCGTCGGAATGGCTGATAGCGAGGTTTGTGATGGGCCGCCGTGTGGCTTTATTCGGCTGGGCTCCGCTTGTCACGGGATTGTTGCTTGGTATGAATCTTCCGTCGGGTATTCCGCTGTGGGCGGTTGTGATCGGTTCGTTGTTCGCGATCGGTGTTGGCAAGATGGCTTTCGGTGGCCTGGGATGTAATATTTTCAATCCGGCATTGGTCGGGCGGGTGTTTTTATTGCTGTCGTTCCCGGTGCTGATGACGTCATGGCCTGTGGTCGGAGATGGGTGTCTGTCGTGGGCTGATGCTGTGACAGCTCCGACTCCGCTTATGCTTGTTAAACAGGGAGTTGTTCCGGATAATCAAATGGTTATCGGCGAATTGGTCGGCAATGTCGGTGGATCACTTGGCGAGGTCGGGGCGATAGCTATATTGCTTGGGCTGGTATATCTCATGATGTTCAGGATAGTGACGTGGCACATACCGGTTTCGATAATTTTGTCGGTCGGCGTCGTGTCGTGGCTGTCGGGCGGAAATCCGTTGTTTGATATTGTGTCGGGTGGGTTGATGCTTGGTGCGGTGTTTATGGCAACCGACTATGTGACATCTCCGATGACCCGTCGCGGACAGCTTTTATATGGTGTGATGATAGGTGTTATTACTGTGGTGATCCGTCGTTGGGGTGTGTATCCCGAAGGGGTGTCGTTTGCCATACTGATCATGAATGGCGCGACGCCGCTGATCAACCGGTATGTGAGGCCGCGGCCACGCCGATGTGCGGAGGGGAGGTGTGTATGAGCCGGCCGGATTCTGTTTGGCGCATGATTGCTGTGCTTGGGAGTGCAGCATTGATCTCAGGAGTGTTGCTTGGATATTTCCACGACCTTACCGCGACGCCGATCGCACAGGCTTCTGCGCGGCGGCTGTCGGAGTCGTTGCGCGAGATGATGCCTTCGTTTTCAAACGATCCGTTGACGGATGCTGTAGGGGCATGCGTTGACGGCGATAGTCTGAGGATATATCCTTGTATGGATGACGGCAGCCTGGTGGGTGCCGCGGTGGAAAGTGTCAGTCATAATGGCTTTGGTGGAGATATACGTGTGCTGGTCTGTTTTACTCCTGACGGAGCGGTGGCGGGGTTTCGCGTTATTGAGCATTCGGAGACTCCTGGACTGGGAGCCAAAATGGAGGATTGGTTCAGTGGTGAGCCACGACGTTCGGCCATAGTCGGCAGTGGGGGTGGAGGAAATCTGAAAGTCAGTGCTGACGGCGGCAGCGTGGATGCGATCACCGGCGCTACGATAACGTCGCGTGCGTTTGTCGAAGCTGTCAATCGGGCGTGTAGTGTCTTTAATCGATATCGAAATGAGCAAGCTGAAGATTATTCTTAACGGATTGATAAATGAAAATCCGACATTTGTGCTGCTTCTCGGAATGTGTCCGACTCTCGGCACGACGGCAAGCGCCATGACGGGTATGAGCATGGGGCTTGCGACGATGTGTGTGCTGATATGTTCCAACTGTGCTGTGTCGTCGATAAAAAGCATTGTTCCTGCCAAGGTGCGGATCCCTGTATATATTGTTGTGATAGCCACTTTTGTGACGATACTCCAGTTGGTGCTCAAGGCTTATATGCCGGCGCTCGATGCGGCTCTCGGTATATTCATACCTCTGATTGTGGTCAATTGCATTCTCCTTGGCCGTGCTGAGGCTTTTGCTTCACGCAATAATGTAGTGGATTCCATACTTGATGGACTTGGTATCGGTTTGGGATTCAGCATGGCTCTGACGATGCTTGGCGGACTCCGGGAACTGCTCGGTGCGGGAACTGTATTCGGTATGATGGTTTACCCCGACAGTTTCGCACCCTTGGTCTTTGTTCTCGCTCCGGGTGCTTTTATCGTTCTTGGCATGATGATAGCGTTGTTAAACAGAATACGTAAGAGATGCTGACATATATATCTATAGTAGTTACCGCGATATTTGTCAATAATATCGTGTTTGCACAGTTTCTCGGCATCTGTCCTTTTATAGGGGTGTCGCGCAATATGTCGTCGGCTGTCGGCATGGGGCTGGCTGTGACTTTTGTCATGGCGCTTTCGACGAGTGTCACATGGATTTTGCAGACCTGTATTCTTCATCCGTTTGGACTTGATTATATGCAGACGATAGCTTTTATATTGGTCATTGCTGCTCTTGTGCAGATGCTGGAGATTGTGCTTCGCAAGATTCATCCTGTGTTGTATGCTTCGCTGGGGGTGTATCTGCCATTGATAACCACAAACTGTGCAGTGCTTGGTGTTGCTCTTATCACGGTTCAGCATAATATGCCGTTTTTGCAAAGTCTGGTTCATGCAGTTGCTACTGCACTTGGTTTTATGATGGCATTGGTGCTTTTTGCCGGTATCCGTCGGCAATTGGATCTTGTTGATGTCCCCGGGCCGATGAGGGGAGTCCCGATAGCTCTTATCTGTGCGGGCTTGCTTGCTATGGCTTTTATGGGATTTGCAGGGATAAAATTTTAGTCGCGATAATGTTCTGTCAGTCAGCTGATGGGGCGGTTTTCGGGATTTTTGTTCAACTTTTTTCG
>Ga0183011_10675_pt1 | contig 15886 bp, 9 predicted proteins | sample NAcewD2O_March_FD_122322 | JGI IMG/M metagenome (GOLD analysis project Ga0183011, IMG submission 122322) | Mouse cecal microbial communities from Vienna, Austria - N-Acetylneuraminic amended D2O_March | ecosystem: Host-associated > Mammals > Digestive system > Large intestine > Cecum | place... | reverse complement strand
AGCGCCACCAGATTCTTTCCAATATCATGGATATCGCCCTTCACGGTCGCGATCACGACACAGGCTTTCGCTTCGGCACCGGCTCCCTGCGCAAGATACGGCTCCAAAACCGCAATAGAGAGCTTCATCGCTTCGGCACTGTTAATAAGCTGGGGCAGGAAATACGTACCTTTGTCAAACAGCTTTCCGACTTCATCTATAGCCGGCATGAGCGCATCATTTAAGATTTGCTGTGCGTCATGATGTTCGCGCAGCAATTCCTCCGTCAGTTCTGCGATCTGTCCCCGCTTTCCGTGAAGTACCGCTTCATAGATCGGAAGAAACGGTCCGGATACCGCGCTTTCCGATACCGGCGCCATGCTCCCCGGTTTTGATGCCGCGCTCTCCGTTCCGGTATCAGACTGCATATCTGCCCGGTCGTTCCGTCCTGCCGTCCCGCTCTCTGCGGCGCACGACAGTTTCTTTTTTTCCTCTAAAGCCTCCTGCTCTTTCACATAAGACGCATATTCGATATAGCGCAGGTCTGCGCCCTCTTTATGCAATAACAGATCGGCTGCAAACGCCGTACTCATCAATAAATGCTGCGATGGATTTGCGATTGCCATCGTCAGCCCGTTTTGGATCGCCATCGTCAAAAACGAGGCATTAACGTAACTGCGTTCCGGCAGCCCGAACGAAATATTGGATAACCCGCAGGTCGTTGCATATCCAAGCTCACGGCATTTTGCGATCGTCTGAAGCGTCAGAAGCGCAGCTTCCGGGTCCGCACCGACTGTCATAACGAGTCCGTCCACGATAAAATCCTGTTTTGTCAGTCCATGCGCCTGCGCCCTGTCCGCTATGGCAGCTATGATCTCAAATTTTTCTTCCAGATTTTTTGGCAGTCCCTCATCAGAAAGCGGAAGCAGAATGAACATCGCTCCGTACTTTTCCGCAATTCTTAAGAGCGGCTCGCATTTTTCTGTTTCCAGAGAGATGGAATTGATCAGTGCCCTGCCGGGATAACGCCTCAACGCTGCTTCTATCACTTCCACATGGGACGAATCGATTGAAAGCGGCAGATTTGAGACCATAGTCACCTGATCCACTGCTTTCAGCATCATATCCTTTTCGTCAATACCCGGCATCCCCATGTTGACATCTAATATGGACGCCCCCATTTTTTCCTGACTTTCGGCAAATTCGGATACCATCGAAAGCGTCCCCTCTTTGAGCTGCGCCTGCAGCTTCTTTTTGCCGGTCGGATTGATACGCTCTCCTATGACAAGAAACGGACTTTCTAATGAAAAAGTAACTGTCTTTCTCTCCGAAGTCAGGTAATAGATGCCTCTGCCGGGTTCAGTCTGACGTTTGCTGTTCTGCGGCGTTCTGCCCTTCAGTGACCGTACAAGTTCTGCAATGTGCTCCGGCGTCGTGCCGCAGCAGCCGCCCACAACAGAAGCGCCTGCCTCCGTCAAAAGCTGCATTTCCCGCGCAAACGTTTCGGGAGTCATCGGATAGTCGGTCGTACCGTCTTTCATCAGCACCGGCATGCCCGCATTCGGCTTCGCAATGATCGGCACATTGGCGACCTGCGCCATTTCACGGATCAGACCCTGCATCTTATCCGGTCCCGTCGAGCAATTTGCGCCGACCGCTGCGGCACCCAGACTTTGCAGAGTGATAACTGCTGTCTGCGCATCGGTTCCGAACAATGTCCTTCCATCCTTTTCAAATGTCAGACTTGCCATGATGGGCAGGCTGCACACTTCCTTTGCCGCAATTACGGCCGCGCGCGTCTCATTCAGACTCATCATCGTCTCAACGACAAGGAGATCAACGCCCGCCTCGCAAAGATATCCGATCTGTTCCTTATAGATTCCGACAAGCTCTTCAAAATCAAGCGGTCCGATCGGTGCAAGCTGCACACCGGTCATTGTCAGATCGCCGGCGATCAGCGCGCGCCCTGCGGACGCTTCTTTTGATATCCCCACCAATTCCCGGATCAGTTTTTCCTGTCCGGTATCCAGCCCGTATTCCTTTAGTTTTAAGCGGTTTGCCGTAAAAGTCGGTGCATAGAGGATATCACTCCCCGCATCCACATATCGCTTTTGCAGGGACAACATCACGTCCCGATGCTCCAATATCCATTGTTCCGGACATACTCCTGCCGGCATACCCGCACGCATCAGGTTCGAACCTGTGGCGCCGTCTAATATTAAAAAACGTCCCTGACAATACGCTGTCCATTCCTCGCAGTTCATTGTTAGCCTCCGTGCTGCGCCTGTTTTATGGGCAGCTGATAAAATTCTTATACCTTATATCTTATGAAACAAATTGATATAAACAGTTCCATGATTACCCGCCAGCCACATCATTTCGTATGCACATCCAGTTGTGGAAACGGGATTTCAATGCCGTTTTCATCAAAAGCAAGTTTGACCCGTTCGGTCAGCGCCCATTTTACGTCCCAATAAGCACTCCCCGGCACATAACAGCGCATACCGAGCACGACTTCACTCTCTCCAAGCGAATCGACAAATACCATAACAGGCTGATCCATTAAAACCTGTCCCTGTGTACGCAGCACCTGATCTGCAACTTCCTTCGCCTTTTTTAAGTCCGCACTATAGGAAATGCCAACCGTCAGATCCAAACGCCGCTCTTCATTTGCTGTTACATTCGTAAGACTGCTATTGGCAAGCGTTCCGTTTGGCAGAATGATCACTTTTTGATCCGGTGTTGTAAGCTTCGTATAGAACATCTGGATTTCCGTGACGGTTCCTTCGTTTCCTTTGGTATCTTCAATAATGTAATCCCCAACCTTAAATGGTTTCAGAAGAAGGATCAGCACGCCGCCCGCCAGATTGCTCAGGCTTCCCTGAAGGGACAGACCGATCGCCACGCCCGCCGATCCTAAAAGCGTCACGACCCCTGCAACGCTCACACCGAACGAAGTCGCGATCATGAAAATGAGAACCACATAGAGCGCTACTTTTAACAGCGAATCCAAAAACTGAAGCACGCCCTTTTCGGCATTGGCACGGGTCAGCGCCTTCTGTACGATCCTGCGGATCAATTTGATCACCTGCACGCCAATCAGAAACGTCAAAACCGCAAATACGACTTTCAGCCCGAAATGAAGCGCTTGATCTGCCAGCTCTCCCAACATTTTCTCATCCACTCCTTCGTTCCTCCTTTCCCGTCCGCTTTTTACTCAGCACAAGAACATCCGGTCTTTCACGATCCATACACACTCAGACACGTCATTTTTTCTTCCGGTTTCCGTATTCGCTGCCTGATGCGATCTCCGCCTCAGCCTGGGCGATCTTTCGAGCAAGTTCCTCTTTTAAGGAAGCCCTGATCTTTTCTTTCTTCTTTTTGAGCTGCTCCTTTTTTCGTTCCGCCTCAGCCTGCCTGCGTTTTCGTTCTTCTTCTTTTTCACGCATCTGTGAAAGTTCTTTTTCTGTATAAGGCATATACTCAAATACTGCAGCGGACATCGGCGCCAAATTGATGCGCACAGAATATTCCCGCGTGTCGCACTCATCTTTCTTGGCTTTCAGGATCCGCGCGTTCACAACGCCGCTCCCGTCAAATTCTTCACTATCCGTATTAAAGACCTCTTTATATTTTCCGTCAAACGGCACGCCGGATTTATGGGATATCCATGTCTGATCAGAAAAATTCACCCCGACTAACAGCACCTGTTCTTTGGATCTTCGCAAAAACAACAGCACCGACTCATTGGCGGAGATCGCGTTCATCCACTCGAATCCCTCTTCCTGTCCGTCCCATTCATACAGTGCGGGATTGGACAGATAAAAATGGTTGAGCGCTGCAAGGTATGACCCGTTTTTCAGTGCCAGAAAGCCTTCATTCAGGAGCTTTGCACCCGGATGCAGCATCAGATATGCGGGGATCATCCGCGCTGTCGCTGCCCTGAGCATCTCATTCTCTGTGTTCATGCATGCAAGCCCGCAGTCGGATTTTAAGATATAATCTTCGCTGAGCGCATTGATAAAATGTTCCCGATACATATAGAGATAGGAAAGCGTCAATTCATGATGCGCATTTCTGCGGTCTGCATACGGAATCGTCAGATAACGCAGCAGATCATTGACCAACGCATAGTTCCATTTATAATCAAATCCAAATCCGTCCTCAGCAAGAGGCGTTGTCAGATTCTGCCAGCCGGATGCCTCGTCCGTGATCATCAACACATCAGGATATTGGCGTTTTACGATGGATACGGCATGTTTCAAAAAGCCGATCGCATCTGAATTTTCGTTTCCGCCGTACAGATTCGGCAGCCATTCTCCGTTCTGCTTACCGTAATCCAAATAGAGCATGAATGAGGTATCGCATACCCGGATGCCGTCCACATGCAGTTCTTCAACCAAATAAGTCAACGAGGACAGCAGAAACGAGGCGACTTCCGGTCTCGCATATTGAAACAGCTTGACCTGATAACGGTTATGGAATCCCTGCCGTACATCCAAATGTTCATAGAGACAGCTACCGTCATATTCCGAAAGCAGTTCCTCTGCCTTCGAAAAACATCCCGGCGCCCATTCGAAGATCACAGATATCCCCTCGGCATGAAACGCGTCCACTGCGGCTTTCAGAAGATCCGTGCTCTCAAAACAAATACCCGCAGCGTAAAACGCCACCGTTTCATGAACATGATGGTTATCCGTGTTTTCGAGCATGGTATGCTGCAGGCTGACATGGGTATAACCGGCTTCCCTGATTTCCTTTGCTTTCGCCGAAAGTGCCGCCCTGCGCTTCTGATCCTCTGTTTCACCGTTCCACAATGCTTCTGAAGAAAGCTCAGCAATCTGAAGCGCACCGCCTTTTTGATAGATCCGTTTCTTTTTCCAGTCGCTGTCTTTCCAGACATGCCCGCACGTTTCCAACCGCGCTAACAGATAGTGCGCACATTCTCCTTCACAGTCATCATAGTATTTTGTCGCATACGGATCGGATTTTATAATAATATCGCCGTTTTTTTTGCGAATTTCATACTGATAACCGGTTTCACCTTCCAGATCCGGTACAAATAATTCAAACAGATCTGTAACGGTACTGCGGTTCATCTGATGCACACGCCCGTCATAACCGTTAAAATCACCGATGACACTGACACGCATCGCCTCCGGCGCCCACACGCGGAATAAAACGCCTTCCACGCCGCGGCAGACTGCACGGTGCGCCCCCATATATTTCCATGCATGATACTGTGTGCCGTCATGAAAGAGCTGTATCTGGGCAGGGTCACCGAGCAGATCGTCTGACTGACCTGATTTTTTCGTCTCAGAGTACAAGCATTCCCCAGGCGGATATGCGTAGGGATCGTGCAGATATAACATCTCTTCTGTGTCTTTTAGCACGATTTTATAACGATATTCCGGCTGCTTCTTTTCCGGCAGCAGCACGGCAAAATAACCCGCCTCGTCCGCAAGCTCCATTGGATATTCCTTTTCCGGTTTCCCCGTTAGCACGCTGACTTTGTCCGCCGCCGGCATAAATGCCTGAATCAGCGTCTGGCTGCCAGCGGCATGCGGCCCAAGAAGTTCTCCCGGCTCGCCCGTATCCGAATAGATAATGCCTTCCATTTCACGCCAGTTCATATAACGGTATAATTTTTTTGTCATCCTGCCCATCCCCTTCTCTATATTTTATTTTGAATCAAAGAATCTGTTATGCTCCCCGGACGGACTTCACGTTTCCGACATTCTGGGGAAACGCTGATCAGATCATCGCTTTCCTAGAATTCATGAATATACAGACCGCTCCTCAGCTTCGGCTCAAACCATGTCGATTTAGGCGGCATCAAAAGCCCTTTGTCCGCTACACAAAACAACTCGTCAATAGAAGTCGGATACATCGCAAACGCAACGGCACAGTCCTCTTTTACGCGCCGCTCCAGTTCAGCGAGTCCGCGGATCCCGCCGACAAAATCGATCCGTTTATCCGTTTTCGGATCTGTAATACCAAGAATCGGTTCAAGGCAATCCTTCTGCAAAATGGATACATCCAGCATCTCCACCGGATTTTCTCCGGCATCCCCGTCCGGTCCAGCCGCCCTCTTAGAAGTAAGGCGGTACCATCCGCCGCTCATCACCATGCCAAACGTTCCCTTTTTATCGGGTCTTACCTGCGCGCTGCCGCAAAAATCTACCGTAAAGGATTCGGTAAGCCGGGCAAGAAACTGTTCCTGCGTCAATCCCCCAAGGTCTTTTACAACGCGGTTATAGTCAAGGATCGTCAGCTCCTCGTCCGGAAAAAGAACGGACAGAAAATAATTAAACTCCTCATTTCCATCATAATCGGGATGTTCTAAACGCTTTGCAAGTCCGACTTTCACCGCCGACGCACAGCGATGATGTCCGTCGGCTATATAAACGGCGTCCATCGCTTCAAACGCCTCACAGATCGTCCGTATATCCTCATCCCCGTCAACGATCCAGCCTGTATGACCAATTCCGTCCTCCGAAACAAAATCGTATGCAGGCGGCATCGCCGTGCAGCGTGCGGTCAGTTCGGACAGCGCCTCGCTGCGGCGGTATGCAAGAAAGATCGGTCCGGTCTGCGCACCACACGCCGTGACATGACGTATCCGGTCTTCTTCTTTCTCCGCCCGGGTATTTTCATGCTTTTTGATCACACCACTTACATAGTCATCCACTGCCGCACAGCCGACGATTCCTGTCTGACTGTGTCCGTTCATCGTCTGGCGATAAAGATAATAGCAGGGATGTTCTTCTTTTACAAACACACCGCGCTCTGCCATATCCCATAAAAGCGTCCTTGCATGCTCATACACCTCCGGCGCATACATATCATGTCCCGGCTCAAAAAACAATTCCGGTCTGTCCACATTCAGAAACGAATCGGGGTGTCCCTCTGCCGCAGCACGTGCTTCCAGGGAAGAATATACATCATACGGGAGCGCCGCGACGTCCCTCTCCCGCCCTTTTGCCGGCTTCCATGCCTGAAACGGTCTGATCTTAGCCATTTTCTTTTGTCTCCTTTTTCTAAAACTCTTTTTCATTTTAGCAGAAGAAAGACACAGAAACAACAGAAAGATGAAATTTGCCAAATTGACATAATGATGCACAAATGCTATGATGACACTAGTATTTCTTTTTCAGGAGGATTATAAAATGACAAAAGAAGATCAACAGTTTTTGGACCGCATCAACGACTATGCCAATCAGGTGCTTGACCATATCGATCCGCAAAAAACACAGGTCAGCTACCAGCTTGAGAAACTGCGCCCCGTCATGCAGGAGCTTGCAATGGAACACGGTATGAGCGTTGAGGATGTTTTTATCAAATATATGGATCTCGCAAGCGAAGCTTCAGTCGAGCGGGAACGGAAATTCCAGAACACGGTAGGAAACATGACGCAGTATGGCGATTTAGGCTCCGAACACTAAAGAATACTGCTCTAAAGAAGGGAACTATCCAGATTATGAGTATCATAAGCAGCAAGGATGTCAACGAAATCATCAGAAAGACACTCAGCATCATCAATCCCAAAATCATGAATCACGGGGATGTTACAGGCTATATTCTGTTCAAGATGCTGGAATGCGAGCAGCGTTATACCGAACAAGAGTTAGTCGATTATACGATGCTCGGTATCCTTCATGACATTGGGCTTTATAAAGAGTCCAATGTTAAAAATGTTGCTGACTTTGAAACCAAAAACCTTTGGCCGCATTCTATATACGGGTTTCTTTTTCTAAAGTATCTCTCCCCGATGGGTGACAAGGCAGAAATCGTGCTGTATCATCATCTGGATTACAACAAACACGGCATGATACAGAGCCGGTATAAGCACATTATCGAATGTCTCAGCCTTGCCGATAAGATGGACACGTTTCTCCACCTCAAAGAAGAGAATCTGGAAAAAGAATATTTTACACTTTATCGGGATATTAAGTTTTCCGGTGCCGCACTCGATCTGTTTTGGAAAGCGGAGGAACGTTTTAATATTACTGCAAATCTGTTAGACGGAAGTTACCGGAAGGAAATGGAAGAACTGCTCGCAAAAAGAGCATTTTCCGAACAATACAAAAAAGGCTTTCTGGAAATGCTCGTTTATACAATCGATTTCAGAAGCGAGCATACCGTCGTACATACGCTGGCAACCGTCAATTTTGCACAACAGCTCGGCCGCCTGAAACGCTTAAGCGGCAAGGACCTGCGAGACTTATATTATGGCGCACTGCTCCATGACCTCGGCAAAATTGCCATCCCGCTCAACATTTTGGAATCTCCGGGGCGCCTTTCCGATCAGGATATGAAGATCATGAAAGCCCATGTACGGATCACCGAAATGATCCTGGAAGGAATCGTGGACAACGACGTGCTGCAGATCGCGGTGAGGCATCACGAAAAACTGGACGGCAGCGGTTATCACAAAGGCCTGACCGGTGATCAGCTGTCGCTGCCCCAGCAGATCGTCGCAGTTGCAGATATCTTAAGCGCGCTCTATGGAAAGCGCAGTTATAAAGACGCTTTTCCAAAAGAAAAAATACAGAGTATCATACAAGGTGACGCGGATAACGGAAAGATCAATAAAAGTACCGTCGAGTGCCTGATGAGTCATTATGATCAGGTCATTGCCGAATTTGAAAAAGAAAAGGAAAACACGATCGGTCTGTACTTAAAGATCAAAGAACAGTATGCCATCATGATCGAGCGCTTTAAGGAGTTTAACTAAAAAAAGAACGCAACGCGTTCTTTTTTTATGAATACAAGTCTCCTGCCGTATCTTTATAGTATTCCGCCTGCGCAGTCCAAAGGGTCTTGTATACCCCTCCCCGGTCAAGCAGCGCATTATGGGAGCCCCTCTCGACAACAGAACCGTCGTCCATCACAACAATCTCATCACAAAATCTGCAGGAAGACAGCCTGTGAGAGATATACACTGCCGTCCTTGTTCCGACAATATCGTTAAATTTCGTATAGATGTCATGCTCCGAAATCGGATCAAGCGCTGCTGTCGGCTCGTCAAGAACAATGAACGGTGCGCCTTTATAGATTGCCCTTGCAAGACACAGCTTCTGAGCCTCTCCTCCCGAGATTTCAACTCCATGCTCATCAAAATTCTTATAAAGACAAGTTTCAATCCCCTGCTCCATTTTGTTCAGACGTTCCCCCAATCCCGCCCTGATCACACAATCCGTAACCCGTTTAGAATCGTAATCCGCACTTGCAGCAACATTCTCCGCCATGCTGAAGCAGAATAATCCGGAATCCTGAAACACAACTGAAAATAAATCCAGATAATCTTCGTATTGATATTTCCTGATATCAATTCCGTTAAGCGTGATCTCGCCTTCTGTCGGATCATACAGACGGCACAGCAGCTTGATCAGCGTTGACTTTCCGCAGCCGTTTTTTCCCACAAGCGCCATCTTTTCGCCAATCCTCCATTTGAGATTCACATCCTTTAACGTATATTGTTCTGAGCCTGGATACCGAAAATGCACATGCCTGAATTCAAATTCATATTCATTGTCATCCCGCTTTTCGGTCGGAATACTGCCCTTATATTTTTCATCCGGAATATCCAGAAAATAAAGGGCATATCTGATATAGTCCTGATTGACAGACATTTCCCCAATGCCGGCTGCAACCCCTGTGATACCGGTCCGTATTCTTGAAAAGTACATGACAAAGCCGATGATCTCCCCCACTGTCAGGGTTCCCGCAATTGCCCGTGCCACCGCAAAACTATACATCAGTAGATTGGATAGTAACGTGATTGCATAGATTCCGATATTTGCAAGACAGACCTTATGAATTCCCTTCTCCCATTCACCAAGCCAACTGTCCGTATTTCTCTGATATTCACCTAAAATCATCTCCTGCTCGGCATAAATGCGTATATCTTTGCCGTTTCGATAATTCCTGCGCACATCCTGATCATAATAGATGGCCGTTCTCTCGTATTGAAGGATGTCCCTGTCATTATTGATCACCGCCATGTATTTGAGCGCCTTTTTGTTCGGTACAAGCGCCCTGATCAACTCCAAAAGCGCCGCCAGGAAAATCACCAAAAAAAGCCCCCCGTTTGAATTGATAAATCCCCACAAGCCTGTCAGTTCAGATGTTCCCCGAAACGCCATAGGCGCTATTAGGATCAGTCCCACAGCTGCCGTGATCAATCCCTCTGCCGCATCCGCAAGGTTAAACAATACGCTGTCCAATCTGTCCATACCGTTGCCCGCCCGCTGATATTGAATATGCGTTTCCGGATTTTCAAGATGAACATAATCCATATGGAGCAGTTTTTCCCAAAGCATTCTCTGCTTGTTCTGCTTTAGTGAAAAATCACGGCAATTATATCCCCTATTGATCCCATGTCTGATACAAAACAGCAGGAGTTCCATGAATCCCGTGATCACGGTAAACAAAATAATATCCCAGCACGGTTCATTTGTGATGACCATGTCAATGATCTTCATTGTAATAAAAATGTGAAGATACTCCTGCAAAACGGAGGGAACCCGCTGCGCGATCTGTCTTTTTGTATGCTGTTTTTCAGCTGACTTTGTTATTTTCAGACAGCGCCTCAACATTTTTACATTTTCCCGAATTTGTTGTTTATTCATCCGCTTCCCCCTCCGTCTTGCTGTCATTGTAATAGCTGCTCTGAAGTTGAAACAGTTCTGCATAATCCCCGCCAAGCTCCAGCAGGGAAGAATGGCTGCCCTCCTCTTTGATCTGCCCGTCCGCAATCAGCAGTATCCTGTCGCAGAAGCGGGTGGATGCAAGTCTGTGGGAAATAAACACACTCGATCTTCCTTTTGAAAATTCTGCGTAATTCAGATACATTTCCTGCTCTGAGATCGGGTCAAGCGCGGCGGTCGGCTCGTCCAGCAAAAGCACCGGAGCATCTTTATAGAGCGCTTTAGCAAGCGCAAGCTTTTGCATCTGCCCGCCCGAAAAATCCGTTGCATCATCGTAAACACTTTTTACAAGATGAGTTTCTCCCCCTTTCGGCAGACTCATGACCTTTTGCCAGATTCCCGATTTTCTCATACAGTCACATAATTTTTGATGGTCGATGCCATCCGATTTTTTCCCCGCAATGTTCTCTGCAACCGTTACGGGAAGAACGTCGATATCCTGAAACACCGTGCTGAATATCTTATAATAATCCTCTCTGTTATATTCACGCACCGGCATGCCGTTTAACAGGATCTCTCCCTCTGTAGGATCATACAAGCCGCACATCAGCTTAATGAGCGTCGTCTTCCCTGCACCGTTCAATCCGACGATCGCAAGGTTTTCACCCTTTTTCAACGTAAAAGAAATATGCCTGATCGTAGGGTTATCCGCACCAAAATAGGTATAACTGACATCTCTGAATTCTATCTCATACGGTCCCTGCGGAATTGATCTTCCTTTATCTTTCCCCTCTTTCTCCTCTAATTCCAGATAGTCCCTCACATAAAAAATATTTTGCGACATCCAGTTAAATACACTGAATTTATCACACAGATTCCGCACACCCATGCAAAGCATGGCAACCGAATTAAAATACAGCACAAAATCTCCCGCACCAATACTCCCGTTCATGACAAGATAAACAATATAAACCATTGCCCCCACATTCCCAATCGACATGACAGCTGTCTCTAACAGATTATGCCGGAATTCCCATTCATCCTGCTGTGCAAACCAGCCAAAGCGTTGATCAAAGACCCTGCGGTAAACGCTCGCAAACCATTGCTGCATACCAAAAATGCGGATATCCTTTGCCTCCCTGAAATTGGCGTCCGTACCGATATGCGTCACATAATCCATCTGCCGGTCATAATTCTGCCAATTGTCAGCCATATTCCATATCCACATCATTTTATGACGGTTAATACGATATCCCACAATAGCAGGGAGCCCGATGATGAGTATCAGCACCGGATTCAGCATGGAAAGAATTGCGCCATAGGATGCGATCTGCAACACCGCCAAAACGGTATCCCGCATGGCAAAGAGAGCCGCATGAGCCGTGTTCTCGGCTCCCTCGGAAGCCTTGTTCAACATATCGTTGATTTTCGTATTTTCCGTCTTTTCATAATTAAGAGACATTTTCTTTTTGATCAGCTTTCCATAAAAATGCCCCCTCAGCCGCATCTTCCCCACATATACGGCATACAAATGTCCCGAATTCATAAGCATCCCCGCAAGCTGTCCGGCAGAGATCAGTATGATACAGATAATCCCCAGCCGTATCCGGGATGTGGTTCCGAGCGCAAACTCTATCACATATTTGTCCGTATATGTCGCAAGAAGATTTCCTGCAAGCTCCAAACTAAGCCATAGCAGCATGGAATAAAAAAATCCCCTTGAACTGTGCCATGTTTCCGTCAGGATGTAGCGCATATTATTGAACATACTATACTTGATCTTCGCCTGCTCCTCATAATATCTGCGCCATGCTTCAGCATTCTTCTCTTTTGTGTATTTCGCGATCTTTACGCGTTTTTTAGTCATATCGATCCCCCATCCCCGCCATGAAACCCTTGTCATCCGACTAAAATTAAATCTTTGACATTCCTCTTGTTCATCATCATACCTAAAAAAAGGCTCTTCATGCGTTTTCATGAATGAACGGTAAAAATACGGTACGAAAGGTCAAAAAATAAGCGGCTGCGCAGATCTGTCTGCACAGCCGTTTATCATATGGGAAACTTCTAAATTCGTTTTTACTTCACGACCCTGACCCGGAACACGCCGTCAATCTTCTTAAGCCGTTCCACGATCTCATCCGTCGCAGGAGATTCAATATCCATCATCGTATATGCCACCTCGCCGCGCGATTTGTTCATCATATCGCTGATATTGATGTCAGCCTCGCCAAAGCAGCCTGTAAATTTCGTAATCATGTTGGCAATATTCTTGTGAAAGATCGCAACACGCCCCACATTCGTACAAACACCCATATCCAGATTCGGATAGTTCACGGAGTTTGTAATATTACCGTTCTCCAGATAATTCATCAGCTCTTTTACAGCCATCTTTGCACAGTTATCCTCGGATTCCTCCGTCGAAGCGCCAAGATGCGGCGTAACGATACAGCCCGGCTGTCCAACCGTAGTCGTATTCGGAAAATCAGAAACATATTTTCTGACTTTACCACTCTTTATCCCTTCAAGAACCGCTTCCTCATCTGCAAGCAGATCTCTCGCATAATTCAAGATGACCACGCCGTCTTTCATCTTTGCGATCGCTTCCGCATTGATCATCTTCTTCGTCGAGTCAAGCAGCGGCACATGGATCGTAATAAAATCGCACTTTTCATAAATCTCATCCACATTCAGAACATGCTTCACGTCACGGCTCAAGTTCCATGCCGCATCCACGGACAGATATGGATCATACCCGTAAACCTCCATACCAAGATGCTTGGCTGCATTTGCAACCTTGACACCGATTGCACCAAGTCCGATTATGCCAAGCTTCTTGCCTGTGATCTCGGTTCCGGCAAAATTCTTTTTCTCTTTTTCTGCGGTCTTTGCAATATTCTCATCGTCCTTTGCCGACTTTACCCACTCGATCCCGCCGTTGATATCGCGGCAGGCAAGCAGCATTCCGGCGATCACGATTTCTTTCACACCGTTTGCATTTGCCCCCGGCGTATTAAATACAACAATGCCGTGGGACGCACACTTGTCAAGCGGAATATTATTGACGCCCGCACCTGCTCTGGCAACTGCAAGAAGACTTTCCGGCAGCTCCATATCGTGCATTGCCGCAGAGCGCACCAAAATGCCCTGCGCCTGACTAAGCGTCTCTGTTTCTTGGTAGTCGGCACTGAATTCATCCAGACCGATCTTGGAAATAGGGTTTAAGCAATAATATTGAAACATGGGAACGATCCTTTCTTTTATAGAATTCATTGATTAGCTTCTTCAAACTGTCTCATAAATGCAACCAGTTTCTCCACGCCTTCGATCGGCATGGCATTATAAATGCTTGCCCGCATGCCGCCAACACTTCTGTGTCCTTTAAGATTTTCAAATCCGGCTTCTTTCGCCTCTTTTACAAATTTTGCATCCAGTTCCTCACTGCCCGTCACAAACGGAACATTCATCAGGGAACGATCTTCCGGTCTCACCGTGCCGCGGAACAATTTGCTTTCATCAAGAAAATCATACAGCACTTTTGCTTTCTTTTCATTATATTCTTTCATTGCGGAAAGTCCGCCCATCTTTTTAATCCACTTGAACACCTTACCGCAGATATAAATCCCGTAGCACGGAGGCGTATTGTAAAGAGAATCCGCGTCGGCGTGCGTCTTATAACGCAGCATGGTCGGTGTCCCCGGAAGAACATCCTCCGTGATCAGGTCTTCGCGGATAATGACGATCACGACACCGGCAGGACCGATATTCTTTTGTACGCCGCCATAGATCATGCCATATTTCGTCACATCGACCGGCTCTGACAAAAAGCAGGAAGATACGTCCGACACAAGCACATGCCCTTTTGTATCCGGAAGCTTCTTAAACTTTGTACCATAGATCGTATTATTCTCGCAAATATAGACATAATCCGCATCCTTGGGAATTGCAAGGTCAGAACAATCCGGTATGTAAGAAAATGTCTGATCTGCCGATGACGCCACTTCAACAGCTTCACCGTAGATCTTCGCTTCCTGATAAGCCTTTTTAGCCCACTGTCCAGTCACAATATAAGCAGCTTTCTTATGTTTCATCAGATTCATCGGGATCATGGCAAACTGCTGGCTTGCGCCGCCCTGTAAAAAGAGCACTTTATAATTGTCAGGAATATTCATCAGCTCCCGCAGATCAGCTTCCGCCTCCTTAATGATGGTATCGTAAACCTTGGATCGGTGGCTCATCTCCATGACAGACATGCCGCAGCCCCTGTAATCAAGCATCTCCTCTGCAGCTTCCTTCAACACTTCCTCCGGCAGCACAGCCGGTCCTGCGGAAAAATTATACACTCTGGACACTTTACTTTCCTCCTCCTCATTCTTGCCCGCTGCAATTTTTTATGCCCATGCATGCAAAACCGCCAGCTAACAAACTTCATTCTACCTTTCCTGCCGCCATCCGTCAAGAAAAACTTTTATCAATTAAAGTGGTAAACTACTACAATAACTACCCCCTGCTCTCAATTTCTATTCATCATCTTCATAATACAGGATCACCGGCAGTCCTGCTTCAATATCCGCATATAATATTTTCATCTGTTCAAGCGGCACGTTAACACAGCCGTGCGAACCGCCTGCCAGATAGATCTCACCGCCGAAGCGGTTTCTCCATGTCGCATCATGAATGCCGATCGCCTTGTATACCGGGACCCAATAATAAACGAATGACGCATAACCCGGTCCCCGAAGAACGGTATTTCTGTATTTTCCCTGAACATAACACATTCTTGAGGGCGTCCTGTGGCCCGAACGGATATTTCCTGATACAATATCGGTCTTTAAGTATAATTCCCCGTCTTTCACATAATAAAGCATCTGCTCGGTCAGATTTACTTCAATATAATCAGGACCCACGTCATCAAGCCCCTGATACAGCGCTTTATGCACATATTCAGGTTCCCGGTCAGCCATATTATGTTCATGGAATGCCTGAATCAGATATGCGCATTCCGCTTCCTGATCAAGCTGATTCCCATAGATTCCTCCATTGACTGTTACAGTCAGACCCGTGCAAGTCTCATATCGCCGCTCCAATCCGTATGTGTCATACTTTTCGGCAAGCCCGGCAACATAATCGGCAACCGCCTGCTCGTTTAATACAAGCTCTCCATTCCCATCCGTCACGAAATTCATCGATCTGTCAAGCGTGATCCACTTACTTGTCACAGAAGCATCGACCAGTTCTTCACTGTCACCAAACAG
>Ga0183011_10661_pt1 | contig 16027 bp, 3 predicted proteins | sample NAcewD2O_March_FD_122322 | JGI IMG/M metagenome (GOLD analysis project Ga0183011, IMG submission 122322) | Mouse cecal microbial communities from Vienna, Austria - N-Acetylneuraminic amended D2O_March | ecosystem: Host-associated > Mammals > Digestive system > Large intestine > Cecum | place... | reverse complement strand
TTTTCCCCGGATTTTTATATATGATTGTTATCGGACGAATTTCACCTAAATAATTTCCGGTATGTTGTGATTTTTTTGAAGATTCACAATAGAAGTGCAATTCTCCGTCGGCATGCCGACGGAGAATAGAGTCAACAGGCAATACAAAAAAAGGGGACCGAAGTCCCCAGGAACAATTACTTTTGTATTGCAATGTATAAACAACTGTCCCGCGAGCAAAGATACGCAATCTATCTGGGAATCCAAGAAGGCAAAGCCAGAAAGCCATTGCCCGGCAAAACAACATGAATGATAATAAGTTGATTACACTTTTTGATCCGAATGTTATCACTTTAGAAGACTTTTCTTTGGTCGGTTCCAAGGCTTATGATTTGTTACATGATCTCAATTTTGATGGTAAGGTTGAATGGCCGGGCGGAGAGGGAACTTCTGTTCCCGCAACTACTGATTGGAATATAGTGAAACGTAATCGTCAGAAATATTCAGAGGTCAGATAGTTATAAATACTTTTTAGTAAAATATAGATTTCTGCAAATCTATGGGATTCAATCTTGATTATTGTAAGTTAATCAATAATGGTCTTGAGATTGTATTTGTTTAATTCTCATGTCTTTATATCTATTTTGCCTTTTCTTGTAGTAGCATTTTGTAAAGAAATATTTTTACAGAAACCTATATTTTTTTATAAAAATGTGAAAATAAACAGATTATTTTTTACTTTTGGCGGTACTTATGGCGGTAAGTATGTAGTGTAAGCTACATTATATACAGAATGTTGATTTATTCTCGAATGAAAACCTAGGAAATTTTCGAATCGGAAGAATAGATACAACAGGCTCTTCGTAAATAGTACGTGGACTGTTTATTTGTTTTCCGATTGGGTTTTCCTAGGACCTTCATTCAGACAAAGACAGTGTCACGTACTTTTTTTTATACGTGTGTGTTGGTCTGCGGGTTTAAATCTTTTCTGGTTGTTTTTAAGTGAATGAAAATGTCTGTCGCTGTGCCATAAGTGGACAGAAGGGAAGTTGTGTAGCTTTAATTTGCCGTGTCACGAATTATAGCTATAAATTAATTGAGTTCAGTTTTGGATTACCCTTTGTCGGAATGATAAAGGGCAGTAGTTTTTTCAGAATTGAATGTTTATTCGTTAAAATATATCATCATGAAGACAAAGAGGTCTGATGTAATTTGTGTTACAAAACAGAAACGGAAGTTTTGTCGTGTAAGAGAATTATTGTTGCTTGTTGTTATTTTTTTGGTGGGTTATGCGGAGGTTTCGGCCAATAATATTCGTATCAACGGTAAGCCGAAAGTGACGGGGTTCATCGGGAGCGATACGGCTGTAGTCGAATTGAATCTTTCCTGGGACAATTCGTGGCGGGATGATTTCAACTGGGATGCTGCCTGGATATTTCTGAAATACAAAAAGCGGGGAGCGGCTTCCGAGTGGCATCATGGCTATTTGCTGCGCGAAGGGCATGAAGCTGTGGCTTTAGGCGGGAATGAAGGCGGCGGTTATACGTTTATGTTCGGGGAAGTGGGTTCGGGAGCGAATGCTAAGGTTACGGGGGTGTATCTGATGCGGGACTTGATTTCCGAGGGGAAGGTGAATGTCCGTCTGCGCCTCAAATGGGTTATAAATGCTAATCCGCAGAATCCGTTAAAAATCTCCGATTTCGGTAATGATTTGAATAACATATACGTTGCCGTCCATGCCATTGAGATGGTGTATGTGCCTTATGGTAGTTATTATTTAGGAGATAATTATTCATTGAAAAGTTTTTCGGTGGGAGATACCATGCCTTGTTTTATTGATTCGGAGAAAGCGTTGACACTTTTTTCTAAACACGGAATGCCCAATGTTTCGTTGGGGGCGAATTATCCGAAGGGGTATGCAGGGTTTTATGTGATGAAGTATGAGACGAGCCAAGAGGAGTATGTGGAGTTTTTGAATTCTTTGACGCTGGTGCAGCAAAAGGCTCATGTGGCAAATAATAATTTTGAGCAGATGAAGCGTGGGGATTATGTGTTCGGGGATTTGAAGACGCCGAATTGCCGCAATGGGATTGTTTTTGTGGAACAAAAGGGGAAAGGCGGTCCTGCCGTTTTCGGAAATAACCTGAATCCTGCGAATGAATTTTTTGCTGTGGACGACGGTCAGACGTTGGCTTGTAATTATATGAGCGCTTACGATATGCTGGCTTATTGCGATTGGAGCGGTTTGCGTCCGATGAGTGAGCCGGAGTATGAAAAAGCGTGCCGCCGTCCCTATCCGCAGTTGCCCGAGAAAGGGGAGTATGCCTGGAATACGGGGAGCGGCGTTACTCCGTTGTTGTCGGAGAGCGATTTGATATACCGGGGTTCCGAGACGGAGCAGGCATCTTTAAAGCAGAAGAATGTAAACAGCGGCGGACATCTCAACGGTCCGGTGCGTTGTGGTATGTTCGGGACGGCACAGACGAATCAGTCGCAGTCAGGGGCTACGTATTGGGGGGTAATGGACATGAGCGGTAATTTGTGGGAGATGTGTTACAATGTAACAGCGAACGGAGCGAAATTTATTAGTAATAACTTCGATTATTCACACGGGAACGGAGAGTTGAATGCTGCCGGGGCGACGGACATTGCAGCTGCTTACTGGCCCTCCGTGATTGGTGCGATTGGGGTCCGGGGAGGAAGTTTTAGTAGTGCAGACAGTTTGTTGCGTACGTCCGATCGGACCTTTGCAGCAGGAGATTATTTTATGGCAATGACGCAACGGGACAGTACTGTTGGTTTCCGCGGGGTTCGGGGGGTATTGAATACGACCGGTTTTGACGGGGGAGGAATTATTTTGCCGAATGGTACGAATACAGATACGACTTGTGTCGGCTCGGAGGTTGAATTGACGGGTGTTTTGCCCAATAATAGCATCGGGAAACTCTCTTACGTATGGTATGTAAGTGAAGATAACGGCACTTCGTGGAAATTGATAGAAGGAGCGTCAAGTGCAAGTTTGAAATATTCTGATTTTGTAAATACAAACACGACAGCTACATACAGGCTATATAAATTTAGACGTAAAGTTACATGTGCAGTGGGAGAAGCAGAAACACAGGCTAGTGTTTACGTAGCGCCTCTTCCCTGGACGGTTAATTTGGATACTTACACCAATGTTTATCCTTCTTTTACGGTTACATCTACGTGGGCAAATATGTCGCAAGCGCATTGGAAACTGGATCATGCTCCGGCAGGAATAGCTATTGCAGATAAAGGAGTGATGTCAGGTTTAACTGCTAATTCTGTTTTTTGGGTGGATGTAACGGTTTCATCGGATAAATGTCCGGGAATAGATTATAGTAAAAGAATTGTTGTTCGTCGTGATTTTTCTACGGTTGGAGCGGGAAGTATTCAGTTGGATCCGGGAGAGTATGTAATGGAATGTTGGGGTGCGCAGGGAGGAAGATCTAGAGCGAATTGGGCGTTGGCTGCATATGGTGGGAATGGAGCTTATACGCGTGGCGAGATAACGCTTACAAGTGCAACGATGTTTTATACTTATACTGGAGGAAAAGGATATGATTCCGGTTCCAATGGAAGATGCGGAGGTGCAGCAGGAGGATGGAATGGAGGTGCAGCAGGAGGTAAGGATGGGAACTGTGATTCTCAGCCGGAGCCGGGAGGTGGTGGCGGAGGTGCTTCGGATATCCGTATGGAAGGGGGCTCATGGAATGTGGCTACTTCTTTACGTTCTCGAATTATGGTGGCAGCTGGTGGCGGAGGTGCTTCTTGGAGGAATACAGGAAGAGCAGGAGGAGCATTGTCTGCTTATGGCGGTGCTAGTCAAACCGCTGGATATACTTTTGGTGTAGGGGGAGCGGGAGGTAATAATTCTAGATTTACATCAGGTCCCGGAGGAGGGGGTAGCGGATATTATGGCGGAAAAGGAGGGCAAGGTGATGGTGTAGTTGGATATGGCGGTTCTTCGTTTATTTCCGGTCATGCTGGATGTAATGCGATAAATGCCAGTGGAAGCCATACGGGGCAGCCGGTGCATTATTCCGGAGTGCAGTTTTATAATACAAGTATGCAGGCAGGAGCAAGATCAGGAAATGGTTTGGTACGAATCAGTCCGGTCGTTCCATAGGGAGAAACGGGATTGCATTTGAAAATCCGGGTTGTTGCAAGGTGCTGGAAAGCAAGATTGTAGCAAAATTTGTTCCTGCAAGATTGCGCCGGATGAAATGATAGGACGGATGATATGTCGCGGGCAGCGATAAGTAATATATAAGGAATATAAAAATGTCAAAGAATTTATTCTTCGTATTGATATTTCCGCTTTTTACCTGGATGTCTGTTCAGGCACAAACGGATTCGTGGGTGCACAAGAGCCGCAAATATAGGGGAGGTACGCAGCAGGATGGGTATGTAATGGAGGGACACAATTTTTATATTGACAAGGTAGTCAGACCTGAAATTGTGTGTGAAGGGACGGATGCTGTGCTGACGGTGGAATATGACGGGACATTTGCTTATAGGTATGAATGGTATAAATATGGAGTAAATAATCCTTTGAGTACGAGTGACACTTTGACACTGAGCGGTGTGACGACTGCGAGTCGGGGGAAATACTATTGTTCGGTAATTGATATACGGACCGGGGAGGTGAAGCGTTCGGATACCGTGGAATTGAAGGTGAAGAAGAGACCGACGGTATTGATTAATCCGGATTCCAGCAGGTTGATGTGTTGGGGCGATACCATTGCGTTAAATGCGACAGGGAGTGAGGCAGATAAAGAATCGGGGGATACGTATAGTTATTCGTGGACAGGAGCTTCAATCGTGACACCTTCTAATCAGGCTGTGATAAGTGTTGGTCCCCGTAATTCCGGGAAATATGTGGTGACGGTGGATAATGACGGATGTCAGGCCACAGGAGAGGTATGGATTGAGGTTTATCGTCCTGTAGTTGATTTGCCGGATTATGTGTATATATCGGAGGGGAATACTTTGGAGTTGACAGCTGATGTGCCGACGGGTTCCCGATTGATTTGGGAGGCAGAGGGGAATGTATTTGAAGATATTAATCCTTTTCGTTATCCGAATATCCGTAATTCAATGGAGGTGAGGGTGAAGATGCTGAATGAGGGATGTGAGGCGGAGGACAATTGCAAGGTGTATGTGAAGCGCGGACGGGGATACAAGGGTGGTATGCAGGACGGGTATGTGATGGGCTGTATTGAGCCGACTATTTTGTTGCAGGACAGAAGTGTTGCAAGTTGTGAGGCGGATACGGCAGAGTTGAACATTGTTGCAGAAGGAAGTACGTTGCGCTACATTTGGCAGAAGTACAATACGACGACTAAAATGTTTGAGGATTTCGTACCTCCTGCCGGGAGCAGCGTGGAAGGTTTGGGATCACATAATCTGAAATTTACACCTTTGACCTTGGATGATAACGGGATGTATATGTGTAAATTACAGAATGAGTGTGGGGTTGTACTGAGTGATACATTTTATCTGAGTGTTGGTGGACGTCCTGTCTTTCAATCGCGTTTGAACAAAGAATGGGGGAAGTGTGCCAATACAATGGATAGTACCCATTTGAACGTAGCTGTTGTGGATCCGTTGGGTGGGGAGTTGAAATATGCCTGGTACAAGGTGGATACGATGTTTCATCCTGCTCGTTATACACTTTTGGCCGATACACATACCTACAATAAACCTTATCTGAAACTTTTATTGAACCAGAAAGATAAGGAAGGAGTGTATTTGGTAAGTGCGAGCAACGAATGCGGGGATGCGCGTGACAGTGTGTTTGTTCCGGTCAATACTCCCATCCGTATAACCTATCTGAATGTAGAGAAACCCGGCAATATTATTACTGGATGTGTGGGGCATAGTGCGGAATTTTATATCGAAACGCAGGGAGGTGGGAATGAACATTATTATTTGAAAAAAATTACCAAACTCCATTCTCAGTTTCCTTTGAAGTATGATGCCCAGTTTATAGCAGGTGGCTCAAGGAAGGTGGCTCTGAATAATCTGAAAAAATCGGATGAAGGTTGGTATGTGTGGGAAGTGGCAAATGAATGTGGAAAAGACACCAGTGATATTATTAGTTTACGAATAGACGAACCGCCTGTGATTACGAGTATTTCGGACAGTTTGGTAAGTTTGTGTGAAGGGGAGGGTACGGTATTGAAGTGTGAGGGTACGTCTCCTTTTACGAATTTGACATATGAGTGGTATAAAAATGGTATTTCAACCGGAAGAAAGGGGACGACTTATGCTATCAACCGGGCTACGGAGGCGGATGCCGGCAATTATACCTGTTGGCTGACGAACAGTTGTCCGGCAGTAGAGAGTCCGGTAATCCGGGTAGAGGTGAAGAAGTATCCGGTGGTGCTGACGCGGCCTTATTTCCGGAGTAGTTATTGTGAGGGGGATTCGGTTCAAGTGGAAGTGAAGGTGTCGAATGCGGTCCCGGTCGATAGTGTACGCTGGTTTCACGGGAATACTCCGGTTGTGGATATACCTGGTAGGATTTGGGGAAGTTCGACAACAGTGTTGCATATAGATACGATCCTGGAAGCGGATAAAGGGGAGTATCGGTTGGTGGCTTATAATGAGTGTGGAGAGACTAAAAGTGCGGTTGGTTCGCTGATTGTAGACATCCCTGCCCGTTTTGTGAAGGATATGAGCGGCTACACTGATTTGGTGTTATGTGTAGGGGATCGGCAGGCGTTGTCTGTGGCGGCTACGGGTACGAAACCGATACGTTACAGGTGGACGCATGACCGTAAGGTTGTGGCCGACGGCTATGAGAGTACGATTTATTTGGATAATGTATCGGTGGATACATCGGGGATTTATTGTTGTGAGGTTCAAAACCGGTGTGATGGAGATGTTACGTGTGCTACCATTATGGTGACTCATCCCGATACGTTCCGTTTTGAGTTGAATTCAGCAAGGAATACCCTTTGTGCTTCAGAGTCGGAGGGGTTGACGGCTGTATTGAAGGGCTCGGATACAACAACGACTTACCTGTTGTATAAAAAGCCGGGGCAGTTGGTGGCCAGTATTTACGGCGGAGACATCCGTCCCAAGGGCGGTTTCATTGAGTTTGTGAATTTGAGAGGAGGTATTTATTATGTGGATGCAGTGCAGAATGGTTGTACTTACCGTATGCCAGGTGAAGTGGAGATTATCGAGAATCCGGATCCGCTGAAGTATGTGTTGTTTATTTCCAAGCATTTTTGTAAGGGGCTCCATCAGGCGGAGGTGAGCTTGAAAGGGAGTGAGAACGACCTGATGATGGAGTACCAGTTGCAGAAATGGAACGGTACGCTGTGGGTGCCTTATTTGAATAAGATCCGGGGTACCGGGGATACGTTGACGTGGTCGGGGATTCCGGCGGGGACGTATAAGGTGACAGCCACGAACGGCGTGACTGGGTGCCAATTGGATATGACGGGTATTGTGGAGGTGCTTGAACGCGATTTGCCCGGGGCGTATGCGTTGACGGCGCAGGACAATGACAGTGTGTATTGTGCTAACGCGAATCCAGATGTGGTTTTGACTTTGCGGGGTTCAGAGCCCATGACGAAATATACTTTGTTGAAGAGTGACGGTACGGTTTACCGGGCAGGTGTAGCCGATACGGTGTGGCGGAATGTGGAGGTTGGTGTCTATTTTGTGCGGGCGGAGAATCAATGGGGCTGTACGCGGGATATGGGGGCGCAGAGCGTGATAACCCAGCAACCGCCTTACCAGACTTCGATTACGGGAGGTTTTGTGTATTGCCGTGATCAGAAGGATTCCGCTACGATTGAGATTCCGGTGACCCAGCAGGGGGTGTTATATAAGGTGTTCCGAGAAAGCTCGAAAGAGGTGTATGCCGATACGATGGGCACGGGGGCGCATGTTGTGTTGAAAGTGCCGATGGAGGAGAAACGCTATTATGTGCTGGCTCAGGATACGACACCAGAGCGTTGTAGTATTTATCTTTTGGATACGGTGGAGTTCCGGATGAGCCGTTTGCTGGTAGCTGGAAATCCGGGAGAGGTATATATCCCGAACGGGACGTCTACCCAGTTGCATACGGTGGTGACGGGAGCAGAGGGGCATGTATCGTATAAATGGGAACCTGCCGGGAAGTTGGCAGCGGGTGAAGATACTGTTGCGCATCCCCATACCGTGACGCTGACTACCCGGGAGGATTACCGGGTGGTGGTGAAGGACCAGAGCGGTTGTATTGCCGATACCTTGGTGAGTGTGATTATGAAGGACGGCAAGTTGGCGATAGATATCCGCGAACCGGACCGGGTGACTACGGTTGATACGGTTCACGTGTGTGTCGACCAGGAAATCAGTTTGTATGCTTGGGTGAATGGCGGTACGGGTGTGTATTCATACAGATGGTGGGATGAATTGAAGGATACGGTTTCGGCGCAGCAATTGCTGACAGGGTATTCGCGCACGGCTGACGGCTGGTTGCATCTGGACGTGAAGAGCGGGGATATTACGGAGACTGACAGTGTGTGGGTGAAGGTATATGATAATCCCACGCAGTTTGCTATCGTGGATACAGGGTTGGTGTGTGTGCAAACGGGCAGTACGTATCAGATTGAATTGACCGGAGGAGAGCCGGGTGTGGATTATATTCTTTCTTACAGCAGCAACGGTAGCGTGTTTACGGATATAGACACGATCCAGCGTGCTTCGGCTTCGCGGGTTGTTTTCTCTTTGGCTAATGCTGCCGGTCGGGAGGGGTATTATCGTGTCCGGGCGAAGTTGTCGCATGTGAATTTGGTATGTTGGATTGACATGGAGGGAGAGGTGAATATCCGGAAGGCTCCTACAATTTTTATCGTGTCCCAAGATCAGGAGTATTGTGAAGGGGAGTTGGCCCAGGATTCCGTGTGGTTGTCCGGCAGCGAGAAGGGGATTATGTATAACCTGTACCGTTTGCCGGCAGCGTTTGTGCAGGGGAATGTTGCAGGAAGCGGCGATTCGTTGCTGTTTGCGGGTGATTACGGTACGGGTGAGTATTATGTGACGGCCAGGAAGGGCGTGTGTGAGGTGAGTATGCGTGATACGGTGAAGATTGAGCGTCGTCCGTTGCCGGCAGCGGTGAATATGTTGGATAAGGATGGTCATTGTAATGGCGGCTGTCCCGAAAAGATCCGAATTGCGCGGGCGGTTGCCGGGGTGGATTATGTGTTGATGCGTATCCGGAGCGGGGTGCCGCAGGTGTTGGAGACAATCAACGGAATCGATACGATAGCTTTCGGTACGTATTGTGATCCGGGCGAGTATTATGTGGTGAGCCGTGACCAGGTGACGGGATGTGAGCGGGAGAATACCGACCGTTTGCGTTTGTCCGGAACTTTGACGGATAGGGATGTGACGCCGGAAGTTTTTTATTGTGATTCAGAGTCGGGATACAAAGGGGTGTTGAAGGTGTTGAATCCGCAGGACGGTGTGGAATATAAGTTGTATACGGAGTGGGACAATTTGGCTGGTGTGTTTGATTCCGTGGCGGTGGACGGGTTGTATTTGCGGGAGAATTTGTCCGCAGGGAAGTATTATGTGATGGCGTCGAACGATAGTTGCCGGTTGCGGTTGTCGGATACGGTGCATGTGAGGAAGCTGATGCTGCCGAAGGATTCCCTTTTGCCGGATTATACGCTGTGTGAGGGCGACGGACAGTTACTGATGTCGGTGGTGACGACGAAGGATTACCATTATGAATTGTGGCGGGACAGTTCCGGGGTAAAGGCTTTGCTGAAAGAGAAGATTTCTTCTGCCGACGGGCAGCAAATCGATATGGGACCGTATGGTGAGATTGGAACTTATTTTGTGAAGGTGAAAGATATGATCTACGGTTGCGAATGGCAGTTGCCGGGTGATTTCCGTATTTATGACGGGTTGAAGGAGTTTGATATTACCGGCGATACGTTGTATTGCGCTGCTGATAGCGGCGTGGTCATCGCCATCAACGGGACGGAGAATAATGTGAAGTATGTGTTGGAGAAGAAAGGTGCCGGTGGGGTGTATGAAGAAGTGACGGATTTGAAGGGACGGGGTTTGCCTGTGGCTTTTGACGGTTTGCATCCGGCGGGAGAATACCGGGTGAAAGCGGTGAGGGGCTGTGAGAAATGGATGAACGGTACGCTGGTGGTGAAGGAGAAGGGCATGCCTTCCGATTCGACGGTGCTGGCATTGGTCGGAAACGGGTGTGCCGACAGTACGGTGCTGATACGTCTGCACAAGACGGAGACCAATGTGGAGTATACGTTATGGTATAAGAAGGCGGTGATTTTGGATACGCTGACAGGTACAGGCGATTCCATCCAGTGGGACATCAGTCCGGCGAAGGTGGGGGTATACGAGGTGATGGCGGATAAGGACGGGTGTATCACGCGTTTCCCGACGCAGGTGGAAATCGGCGAGCGTCCGTTTGTTTCGGATGTGTATGGCGACACGTTGCTGTGTGCCAACGGAACTGGGGAGCTGTATATGGATTCCTGGGATGCACAGGCGGTGTATACGCTGTGCCGGGAGGATGGTACGAAGGTATTGACGGGCAGGGTTTCTGGAGGAAAGATGTTGTTTACCCCTATGCCTGTGGGTAGTTTTTATGTGGAAGCCGCCCGGGGCAATTGTGTGGTGAAGGGCGATGCCTATACTATCGATTCGTTGCCGGTTCCGGCATTGGATTCTACGTTCTGGGTTATCAGCGATTGTGCTCCGCGCGATAGTGGCTTTATCCGTATTACCGGCATGGCGGATTCGCTCCGGTATGTACTGCGGAATTCGTCGAATGATACGTTGATGAATTACAAGGGGAATAAGACGGACACGTCGTTTACGCATTTGAGTCCGAACCGCTATTGCATAACGGCGAAGAATGAACAAAGCGGTTGTTTTTCCGACCCGTTGTGTGCGGAGATTATGGAGGGAGTGACGGCCGATTCGCTGACGGGTGATTTCGCGTATTGCGGGGATGAGGGCGTGAAGTTGCGTTTGTCGGGCATTGAAAAGAATATGTTGTATAGTATCCTGGATTCTACGGGTAGCGTGATAGAGCAGGTACGTTGGGGAGATTCGGGATTTACTAAAAATTATAAGAAAGGGAAGTATGTGTTCCGGAAGGAACGCACCGGATTTATGGGCGGATGTTTTGAGGTGGATACGGTGGTGATTGAGCGGTATGATCTCCCGCAGGATATGTTCCGGGTGGAAGTGCGGAATGCCGACAGTATTTATTTGTGTGCGGAGCAGGATTATGTGGTGGATTTGTACCGGACGGAGGCGGGCTACCGTTATATTTTGGTGAAGAACCCGGGCACGGCGAATATGGTGTATTTGGACACGGTGGCTGGCGGCGGCACGCCCGTGACGTTCGGCTATCTGATAAATGAAGAGGGATATTACCGGGTGTATGAGGAGTTACAGGTGGGCGGTTGCGGCCGTTATGGAGACACGACGTTGAAAGTGACGGCGCCTCCCCGGCAGATAACGGTGGAGAATTGCAGCTATTGTGTGGATGAGGGGGCTGCGGTGGCTTCGGACAGTTGCAGGGTACGCATCAGCGGGTTGACGAACGGCATAAGATACAGTTTCAATCAGGATACGGTGTTCGGACCGGGAACCAAGTTGTTCAAACCGGCATCGGCAGGGGATTATCTGGTGATGGCGGAGGATTTGTATACGCATTGTAAGGACACGGTGGGTAAAGTGCACATCCAGGCCAATACCGCCCCGAAACTCTTTACCGTGGGTATGGTGTGCGATACCGCCGGACATATCCGGCTGACGGACGGCAATGAACAGGATTCGGTGAAATATTATTTGTATAAAGATGGACAGCAGATTGCTGGACCGTTGCGGGATACCAATAATACAGGCATTGATTTCGGCAAGTATAGCGAGTATGGCGTGTATAAGATAAAGGCCGTCAATAAGTACGGTTGTGAGGTGTGGATGAGGGACAGCGCCACGTTGTTCGAGAAGCTGTCAGACGGCGTGCTGGAGGTGGAAGGCCGTTATTGTCAAAACGGGACGGACGGGGTGGTCATTAAGTATACGGAGAGCAGTAAGGGCTGGAAGTATTATTTGACGAAAGGGCCGTGGACGAGTGATACGCTTGCCGGTACCGGAGCGGAATTGAGGTGGGACAGCATTAACCACCGGATTCTGTCGCAGGGACGGTATGATTTGTATGCCCTGAATGCCTGTGCGGATAAACCCATTGCCAGTGTGGAGGTGAAGGCCAATCCGTTGCCTTCGGTGTTTGATTTGGTCGGTAAGAAGGGGGAAGCGGTTTGTAAGGGGAGTGAGTTGCCGATTAAATTGAAAGACAGTGAAGTGGGAGTCACCTATCATTTAATATATGTGCAGCAGGGCAAGGAGCAGATTTTGGATAGCATGCCGGGTACGGGGTATGAATTGGATTTTGGCAATTATTCTGCTGTGGGGCAGTATATCGTGTATGGCGAGGTGGATAGCAGCGGTTGCCGTTTGAAGATGGATGACAAGCTGTTCAGTCCGGGAAAAATGCCTGAGAAGGTGGGCATCAAGGGGAACGATGTCTGTCTCGGCGTGGATACTCCTGCTGAAGTGGCAATTACGATAGACGGTACGCCTCAGAATGGCGTACGGTATATCTTGCGCTATTCAGGATTGATGGGTGATATGGATGTGGATACACTGATGGGGACGACCGCGTTTACCGTGCAGACGGATACGGGCTGCTATCATGTGGTGGCGGAAGATACGCTTTCCGGTTGCCAGCAGGAAATGGAGGAATTGTATTGTATCGGTAATCCGCCCGAGAAACCGGTGATTGTCGATGTTCCGGGAGATACCGTTGTCTTGTGCCGCGGAGAGGAGCATTGCATCACGGTGGATACGACGGTGATGGGCGTGAAGTACCGTTTGTTGAGAGACGGCGGAATGTTCGGCGGTTCGGTAGCTGGAATGGGATGGAGCCTGGAAATCGGTTGCGGGGATGAAAGTGGCGTATATAAGGTGGAGGCGTATGTGGGAGACGGACATTGCCGGGCGGTTTCGGATGACAGTGTGATTTTGAAGGTGAACGAGTTGCCGGGCTTGCTGCTTGATAAGCGGGAGTATGAATATTGCGAGTATGGTTCTGGCGTGCAGATAATGGTGGCCTATCCGACTTATCCGGCGTTTACTTATCGTTTGTATTCTCCTGCCCGTCTGTTGCTGGATACTACGGTGGGAGACACAGCTAACAGTGCATTTACTTTTGCAGGGACGTATACGGATTCGGGCTATTATTACATCGAAGTAGCGGCACCGACTGGTTGTGTGCGGGAAGATAGTGTCGAGGTGAAGGTAAATAAGCTGCCGGAGCCTTATCTGCTCAATTCGACGAATGGCAAGTATTTGTGTGTGGACGGACTGGTGGATATTTTCTTAGTGAACAGTGAGCTGAATATCGAGTATTTCTTATATCGGGAGAGACCGGGATTGGCGGATACGCTGGTGGGACAGAAGTTTGGCACGGGCGATACGCTGGTACTGGCGACGGTGGACCGCGCGGGAATATATAAGGTGATTGGAAAGAATATCAATACCGGATGTGAAAATAATATGCTGAAGAGTTTTGAGCTGTTGCAGGCCGATACGGTACGTATTTATCCGTTGGAAGGCATCACGACCGGCTATTGTTATACGGACAACCGGAAGGGAAGCCTACGGTTGGTCAACAGTCAGGTAGGGGTGCTTTATGAATTGTATCGTGACGGTGATGCTTTGAACATGAAGCAGTACGGAACGGGCGGTGAATTGATATGGGTAGGATTGGACGGGAAGCCTTGCAGTAACCAGCCGGGTGTGGAAGATAAGGGATATATCTATGAAATTAAGGGGACGGATACGTTGACTGATTGTGAGAAATGGATGCGGGGACAGATTGGTATTGTGGAGGAGTCCGACCCGCAGATAGAAGCATTCCACCCGAATTACGATATTTTGCGGTGTGAAGGACAGAATGTATATTTCAGTGTGACGGCTACCGGATGCGGGTTGAATTATGCGTGGAAGCAGGATGGCGTGGTAGTGAAGGATACGACGGAGAATTTCTATAACGTAGACTATATTGCGGCAAGCGATTACGGTACGTACAATTGTACGGTGTCGAATACTTGCGGCGCGGTGTCTACGCCCGGCATCGTGTTGCGGGTGCGGGATACGCTGGAGATGGTGAAACCGATGGGCGATGTGGCTGTCTGCGGGGAGGTCGGGCAGGATTTGGTGCTGACGGCTTATATCCTGAACGGGACTTCGCATGAGTGGTATAAGATTGTGGACGGGCAGGCGCAGTTGGTAGGGTTGGATTCGTGGTATAAACTGACTGATGTAACCCAAGCTGATACGGGTGTGTATGTTTACAAGAGCTGGAATGAATGCGGGGATATGACGGATACGTGCCGGATTATTGTGGATAAAGATCCGGTTGTTTCCACTCCTCCGTTCCGTACGGATACGATTTGTGCGGGAAGTCTCTATACCTTGACCGTGAGTAGTCCGGATTCCGTAAAATGGTATCATGATAATGTGTTTACCGGAGCGGAGGGGAATGTGTACCGTCTGGATTCGGTAGTTGTCGGAGATGAAGGCCGTTATACGGTAAGGGTGAAAAATGCTTGCGGTACGAAAGCGTTAGATGTTGCACAGGTATATGTAGACGATACGATTAAAGTGTTGGCACTTCGTCCGAGTGAGGTGGTATGCGAGAATGCTATGATTGACTTGTATATCATGACAAATCCGACAAAGCGGGTAGAATATACATGGGAAAAAACGAATGTGATTTTGGCACAGGGTGAGAATATTACTTCTATGCGTGTGGGACCGATGTCGTTGTTGGATCCGGAATATACCTATTTTATCCGTTATAAAAATAAATGTAACTGGGGAGAATCCGTGATACGTCTGCATGTCGGCAATAAACTGGAGTATAAGGATCCGCAGGACATTATTGTTTGTGCGGAAGCGGGGCGGGATACCTTTATTTGTATTGAACATCCTGTAACAATGATGGGGGCTTACCAGTGGTATTTTCATGAATTAAAAGCCGGAGCCAACGCACAGAAGTTGGAAGGTGAGCGTTCGGATACCTTGCGGTTGCCTATGGCTACTTCTGCTACCGGATTCTACTATTGTGAAATATCGGAAGTTTGTAATCCGGTGACAACCAATAGTAGCTGGTTCCGGGTAGACAGTATTCCGGTACTGCAGAATAACCTGTGTTCCGATACTTTGTGCGAGGGCAATAATTTGTCATTGAGCCTGTCTGCTACCGGAGGAGGTTTGCATTTCGACTGGACGATTTTGTATGCGAACGGAATGACAGAGACTGTCAGCCATACTCAGAGCGAATTTGAAAGTACTGATATATGGAACATTCCGGATTTGACTTTGGCATACGATAGTTGCCGGATATGGTGTCATATTTATAATCATTGTGATACGAATGGCATTTACTCGGATACCATGTTGCTGAGAGTGGATAAGCGGCGGAGCTTGTGGGTGGAACCGGGAATGGATATCAGGCTGTGTGATGGTGATACTGCCGGGATGGATGTGAAATTGCATTTGGTTGACGGCGCATTACCGTGGAGCTTTAAATATACAAATCCTGCGGGGATAGAAAAGAGTGTAACGGGTATCCAGGATTCGGTGTATGTATTGAATGTCAAGGATAGCGGGCTCTATGCTGTAACTTATTTGACAGATACTGTCGGGTGTATTTTTACAGATGGCTTACCGGTAATTCGTCTGAAATACAACACTCCAGAGACATTGGTGATGAGCGGTAGTCAGGATGTATGTCAGGACGATAGTGTCTCCATCCATTTCAGTATCAGCGGCGGCGTAGGTCCTTGGAAGATCAAGGTAGTCGATATCCTTCGTGGAGAGTTGGCCGATGAAATCTGCGGTACAGACGCATTGGTGATGTACGGCCGTGATACAGTGATACGTTTTCCCGCCTTGAACAGTGCCG
>Ga0183011_10653_pt1 | contig 16123 bp, 10 predicted proteins | sample NAcewD2O_March_FD_122322 | JGI IMG/M metagenome (GOLD analysis project Ga0183011, IMG submission 122322) | Mouse cecal microbial communities from Vienna, Austria - N-Acetylneuraminic amended D2O_March | ecosystem: Host-associated > Mammals > Digestive system > Large intestine > Cecum | place... | reverse complement strand
AGAAACGTATGGGCAATGCCCGGCATCGTCAGACGCACCTGCTCGATACGGCCGGCCTCGAATGGCTCGCCCTGCGTGAAGCCGTTGCGGTAGCGGCCGCGGATGATGTCGCCGCGAATGAGCGTCTGCCGGCCGTCTGGCGAGCAGTCGATGAGCTTGACCACGAAATCGGCATCGGTCGTCGAGAGCGAGGCATAGAGCCTGACACCGATCTCCCCAGCAACGCTTATCGGTCTGTCGAGCCTCTCGCCGCAGAATGTCAGCACGTCGCCCCGCTCCGAGGCAAAACGCTGGTCGGCATTCATATATCCTTTGGGGATGCTCCTGCCCACGGCCGGCATGTAGGGCACCGGATCGGCCGGATCGGATATATAGCTCGTACAGCCGCCCGAGCGCGTCGGTCTGCATTCGCTCAGAGCACCGTCGGCATCGAGATAGAGCGCCATGCGACGCCCGGGCTCGCGCCAGCGGTCGAACGAGCGCCAGCGGTTCTCGCCCGAGAAGAAGAGCATCGTGCGCGGCAGAGAGTCGAGGCAGCCCTTGTCTTTGAGGTAGAAGTTGAAGAATGGCACTTCGATCCTCTCGCGATACATATCGCCTATGCCGCTGCCGTAGACTATGTCGCCGACGGCATCGGCCCTCTTGTGCGACTGCCAGGCCCCGTGCGACCACGCCCCCATGACCAGCCGGCAGTCCGACTCCGGGCTCAGACGACATATCGCGTCGTATGTCTTCCATGCCCCGTAGCAGTCCTCGGCATCGTACGTTCCGCCGACGACAAGCACGGCGGCCTCGATGCCGCGGCAAGCGCGCTCGGCGCAACGCTCGCGCCACCAATCGTCGTAGTCGGGGTGCTCCACTATCTGCCGCCAGAACTCGAAGTCGCTGCCGAGCATATCGGTAAAGCCGGCCACCGTGTGCGAGAGATAGTACTCGAACGTACCCTCGTCGGGTATGGCGAGGCGCCGCGGCCGAAACGAGGGCGTCGGCTCGTCGCGCGGCGTCGACACCGTAGGTGCGAACTGCACGGCCGGTTGCAGCGCCAACGCACCGTTATGGTGGAAATCGTCGCCCATGTACCAGTCGTAGACCGGCGCCTGCGGCGAGACGGCGCGTATGGCAGGGTGTCGCGACGCGGCTGCCATAGTCGAGTAGAATCCGTTGTAGGAGTTGCCCTTGACGCCGACGCGGCCGTTGTTGTAAGGAATGTTCTCCACGAGCCACTCGACGGTATCGTATACGTCGCTGGCCTCGTCGACCTGTCCCGGTGCTTTGTTCTCTATAAAGGGGCGTATGTTGACGAACTCGCCGCCGCTCATCCAGCGGCCTCTGACATCCTGAAATACGAGTATGTAACCCTCGGCGGCGTATGCCGATTCGAGTTTGCTACGCCACAGTGCACGCATGCCGTCGCCATAAGGGGCACAGCCGTAAGGGGTGCGGGTCATAAGTATCGGATGAGCCTCGGTCGTGTCGACGGGCGAGTATACGGCCGTATGCAGCTCCGCGCCGTCGCGCATGACTATGCGGTGCTCGGTCTTGCGGTAATTGCGCACGAACCACCCCTCGTCGCCGTACTGCGCCGCGGCACCTGCCGTCAGTGCCGACAAGAGGATCGAAAGCAGAAATCGTTTCATTCGATATGATATATTATGTATGCAAAGTTAACCGATTTCCCCCACACGGCTGCCCTGCCGCCCCGAAAAACGCGATATTTTCACTACCTTTGCCGCAAATCGAATCCAAGCATCATGGCAGACGACTACATAGGACGTAAAATGGAGGATTTCCGCGCACGTGCTGCAACACCAGCAGCACGCCCCGCCGCCTCGCTCACGAAACTTCTCAGGCGCAACCGCAGCCACCGCGGATACGATGCCGGCTTCAAGGTACGTCCCGACCAGCTGCGCAAGATCATCGAGGTCAACACGCTCACGCCGTCGGCACGCAACGCCCAGTCGCTGCGCTTCCTCCCCGTGCTCGGCGACCAGGCCGCGAAGGTAACGGGCTGCATACGCCTCGGCGGAGCGCTGCCCGAGCTGCACCTGCCGCTGCCGGGCACCGAACCCAATGCCTATATAATAGTATGTTCGGCCGCCGAGCAGGGCGCCGATCTGTTTATCGATCTGGGCATATCGGCGCAGAGCATGTTGCTGCGCGCCACCGAAATGGGGCTCAACGGCATCTGCATAAGGGCTTTCGACCGCATGCGCATCCGCGAGATCTTCTCGCTCGATTGCGAGCCCCTGCTCATTCTGGCCATAGGCCGGGGCACCGACCGCATCGAGCTGGTCGACATACGTTCGCAGGACGACCGCCGCTACTACCGCGTAGACGGAGTGCACTACGTCCCGAAACTGACAGTCGACGATCTGATAATAGAATAAGGAATACCCTACCTTATGATTATTATGCTCGCCTCGTAGAGCAGCCACATGGGCAGAGCCACGATCGACAGCGTAAATACATCCGAAGTGGGAGTTATGACCGCCGCGACGACGAGAATCGCGACTATGGCGTGTTTGCGGTAACGGCGCAGAAACGCGGCCGTGACGAAGCCCAGCTTAGCGAATAGCCACGCCACGACGGGTATCTCGAACACGATGCCCAACGCCAGAGACATGACCGCCAGCGTCGACATGTAGGAGTCGAGCGAGATCATGTTCTCTATATCGGCGCTTACCTGATAGGTTCCCAGAAAGCGGAACGTAAGCGGAAATATCAGAAAGTAGCTGACCAGCACGCCCGCCATGAACATGACATATCCCCAGCCGGCCACACGAACCACGTAACGACGCTCGTCGGCGTAGAGTGCCGGCGAGACGAATCGGAATATCTGGTATACGGCATACGGCGACGCGCACAGCGCACCTGCGCACAGCGCCGCCTTCATATGCACGACAAACTGCCGCGCAAGCCCCGTATTGATGAGTCTGACGGAGAAGTCGCCTACGCTCGTCGTATCTCCTCCCCATGCGCCTACCGCCGAGAGAAGTCCGTATGTAGCGAAACCGGGGTCGGCAGGCGCCAGGACGATGCCGAAGAGCACATCCTTGAACACGAATGCGACGATGCCGCATACGACAGTCAGCGCGAGCGTCCTCAGCACAGCCGCGCGCAGCTCCCCCAGATGATCCCAGAACGACGCCCTATCCTGCGACGAAGACATGCCCCGCTACCTCTGTGACGCGTTGTCGTCCTTCGGCTCCTCCTTCGGCTCGTCGCCGTTCATCCCCTCCTTGAACGAGCGCACGCCCTTGCCGATACCCTTCATCAGCTCGGGTATCTTCTTGCCGCCGAAAAACAGCAGCACCACCAGTGCGATCAGCAGTATCTCCTGCATGCCTATGCCGCCCAAAAACAAAAATTCCATATCTCGAACAGTTAATTTACCTAATATATTATCTTATGACTCTACCGGCGCAGCCCACGCGAAGCCCTCCCTGCCATACGCCACGCGCATAGCGGCAGAACCGCATCCGCCGACGGCAAACCGTCTGACGTTCGACCGGGCGGATAGCCCTCTGCGACCGGTCAGAACTCCCTGCCCTGCTTCAAGTCCTCGACGAAGCGGTCGATGCGTCGCATCTGTGCCGGGATATCGATCCTCTGCGGGCAGTGGCGCACGCACTCCTTGCAGCCGATGCAGTGGTCGGCCTGCCGCAGGCGCGGCACCGAACGATCGTACCCGATCAGAAACTCCCGCCGGGCACGACGGTAATTCTCATCGCCCGACGACGAGGGCAGACGACCCTCGTTGACGCATCTGTTGTAGTGCAGCAGTATACCCGGTATGTCGAGGCCGTAGGGGCATGGCATGCAGTACTTGCAGTCGTTGCAGGGTATGGTCGGATAGCGCAGCAGCGCCTGCGCCATACGTTTCAGAAACTCCGACTCCTCCTCCGACAGAGGCTCCAACGGCGAGTATGTCGCCAGGTTGTCGCGCAGATGCTCCATATAGGTCATGCCGCTCAGCACGGTCAGCACGCCCTCGGGCGAGGCTGCGAAGCGGAACGCCCACGAGGCTACGCTACGGTCGTTGCGACGCTCGCGCAGCTCGGCGGCTATATGGTCGTGCACGTTCGAGAGCCGGCCGCCCAACAGCGGCTCCATGATGATGGCCGGTATGCCGCGCTTTTGCAGCTCGCCATAGAGATACTCGGCGTCGTTGCTGCGCGGATCGAGCTCCCTGCCGTGGCGCCAGTCGACATAGTTGAGCTGTATCTGCACGAAGTCCCACTTGTACTTGTCGTGCTCGGCCAGCAGGCGGTCGAACACGGCTATGTCGCCATGATAGGAGAAGCCCAGATTGCCTATGCGTCCCGCCTCGCGCTCCGACAACAGGAAGTCGAGCATGCCGTTGTCGATATAACGCGACTCGAACTCGCGCATGGCATCGCTGCCCATGCCTACGGCGTGCAGCAGCATGTAGTCTATGCGGTCGACCTGCAACTCCTTGAACGAATTGCGGTACATGGCCATCGAAGCCTCGCGGCTCCATGTCGACGGCGCGAAGTTGGAGAGCTTGGTGGCCACGACCCACTTATCGCGCGGATGACGGCTCAGCGCAATGCCGGTCGCACGCTCCGACATACCCTTGCAATATGCCGGCGATGTGTCGAAATAGTTGACGCCGTGAGCTATGGCGAAGTCTACCAGACGGTTGACCTGCTCCTGATCGATATCGCCGTTCTCGTCGGTCGGCCAGCGCATGCAGCCGTAACCCAGAATCGACACCCTCTCGCCGGTCTTGGGGTTGATGCGGCAGGTCATCTCGCCCGCAGGCATATCTCCGCCCTCGGAGATCGTCGCCGCGCCGCCGCCCTTCGGACGGCAGCCGGCAAACGAGATTGCGGCCACGGCAGCCGTGCCGGCGCCGAGGCGTTTGAGGAACTCGCGACGGTCGAGGCCGTCCTTCATATCGTTTTTCATAGTGGTATGCGCATCAAATGGTTCTGTGTTGTTCGTGTCCCTCGACGTAGATCGCACTGAACGGACGTGCCGGGCACAAGCTCTCGCACGCACCGCAGCCGATGCACCTCTCGACATTGACCGAGGGTATCTTCGGCGCATCCCGCCTGCCGCTCTGCGCTATCATCGTAATGGCTCCCGCAGGGCAGTGGCGGGCACAGTTGCCGCAGCTCACGTCCTCGCTCGCCGGCAGACAGTTCTTCATGACGAGCACCGCATGACCGATCTGGGTCGACGACTTCTCGCCCCGCGTGACGGCACGTATCGCCCCCGTCGGACACACCTCCGAGCACTTCGTGCACTCGGGGCGGCAGTAACCGCGCTCATAAGACATGCGCGGCTGCATAAGCGTCGTCAGATCGTCCGACGGCCGCAGCACGCAGTTGGGGCATACCGACACGCAGAGCTGACATCCCGTGCAGTGCTGCGTCAGATGCCGCAGGCTACGCGCCCCGGCCGGCACTATCGGCGTGACACGCGAGGGCGCCTTCTTGTCCGTAATGGCGGCCAGACCGCCGTCGACAACCTTCTCCTGAGCCTTGACGGCACCCGTGGCCACGAGCAGCCCGACACCGGTCAGAAAGTTGCGGCGCGACGCGTCGGCAGGCTCCGGCGACCGTCCGGCGCTCTGAGCAGCGCCCTTTCTGCGCAGCACATAACTTATCGCACCCTTGTTGCATTTATCGATGCAGTCCATGCAGACGACGCATCGCGAATAGTCTATCGTACGGGTCTTGCTGTCGATGCAGGCCGACTTGCAGTTGCGTGCGCAGAGGCCGCAGCCGTTGCACTTCGACGTGTCGATCACGGGTCTCAGAAGCGAGAAGCGCGACAGCAGACCGAGCACCGTTCCCACGGGGCATACGGTATTGCACCACGTGCGTCCGTTGCGCCACGCCAGCACGCCCACGACGACCAGCGTCGCGACGGCCACACCGAGCGTCGCCCAGCTCTTGACCCACACATCGACCGTATAGAAGGCATAGCTGTCGGCACGCTCGGCCATATAGGCCAAAGCGTTGTTGCCCCACGCCCACACGGGTGCCAGCAGCGTAGAGGCTATGCGGCCGTAAGCGCTGTACGGTGCGACGAGCGCCGCCAGCGAGCTCAGGCCGACCGCAAGCAGTATGACGAACAGCGCCAGCATGCCCCAGCGCAGCCACCTCCGCTCGGGAGAGTAACCGTAGCGGTTCTTCCTGACGCGCCTGCCCAGCCGTGCGGCTATATCCTGCATCACACCCAGAGGACATATTACCGAGCAGTACACACGGCCGAGGAGCAGCGTCACGAGCGCGAGAGCCGCCACCACGGCGGCATTGACGGCAGCAGCTGGATCTTGGCCAGCCACCCGAACCACGCATGCGCCGTACCGGTAAAGTCCAGAAAGAGCAGCGTCACGAGCGCGAAGCAGACGACGGCCGCTGCGATTCTTATTTTTCTCAACATACGATATTGATTTTCCTCCGGCGGCGACACGCCGTATGTCGACGCCGAACACACACCTCTGCAAAGATAATAAATCATTTCAATAACCGAAATACCCCGGTCGACATAAAGAAACATCCGGACGACAGATTATCGTCCGGATGCGTAATGATCGTACCGCCCGGGGGTTACTCCACCGTGAAAGCATGCGGCTCGCCCGAAGCCGAGTCGCCGGCAACCCACAGCTGGAACTCGCCCGGCTCGACCTCATACTTCATGTCGCGAGTCCAGAACGCCAGATCGGCTACCGGAATCTCGAAGCGCAGATGCTTCGTCTCGCCTGCGGCCAGAGCCACGCGCTCGAAACGCTTCAACTCTCTGACAGGTCTTACCACCGAGCCCACCAGATCGCGCGTATAGAGCTGTACGACCTCCACGCCGTCGCGCCCGCCGGTATTGGTCAGATCGAACTCCACGCCGAGCACACCGTCCTTGGAGAGTGTCGTGCTGTCGAGCGCGATACCCGAGTACTCGAAGGTCGTGTACGACAGACCGTAGCCGAACGGGAACAGCGGGCCGTAACCCGTGTCGAGATAGTACGACGTACATCCCAGCGAGGTCTGTCCTGCCTGCATCGGTATATCTTCGAGCAGCGTCTCCGTGCCGTTGCACGGACGTCCCGAGTTGTTATGGTTGTAGTAGAACGGAGCCTGACCGGCATCGCGCAGGAACGTGATAGGCGTCTTTCCCGACGGCGAGATCTTGCCCTCGATGATATCGGCCAGCGCCTCGCCGCCCATGGTTCCCGGGTGGAACGAGTAGAGCATCGCGTCGCAGTTGGCCAGGTCGCGCTCGATAGTGAGCGGACGGCCGGCCATGACCACCACGACAACAGGCTTGCCGCTCTTGGCCGCCTCGGCGATAAGCTCGCTCTGTGCGCCTTGCAGGTTGAGCACCGACAGCGAGTGCGCCTCGCCCGAGAGGATAGCCTCCTCGCCGACGAAGACCACGACGGCCTCGGCACGTGCGGCTGCCGCGCGCACCTTAGCCAGATCGGCCGTATTGCGGTCGCGGCTGTAAGCCAATCCCGGCTCGTAGATAACATCGTAACGCTCGCGCAGCGCTGCCAGAGGCGTTACCGTATGCTCCGGCTCGCCGTCGAAAGCCCACGTACCCAGCTGGTCGTAGGGCGCATCGGCCATAGGACCTGTAACCAGGATCGTGCGCACGTCGTCCAGCGGCAGCACGCCGCCGTCGTTCTTCAACAGTATGGCCGACTCGGCCGCACTGCGGCGCGCAGCTTCGAGGCTCTCAGGCGTATAGGCCGCCGCACGCGTCTTGGACGCGTCGACATACGGGTTGTCGAACAGCCCCAGACGGAATTTCAATCGCAGGATGTTGCGCACGGCATCGTCTATGGTCGTCTCCTTGATCTTGCCCTCGGCGACAAGCTCCTCTATGAAGTTGATGAAGCCGAACGACATCATATCCATATCCACTCCGGCATTGACCGACTGCTCGGTCGCCTGTTTGAGATCCTTGGCAAAGCCGTGGGCGATCATCTCGCCCGACGAGTTCCAGTCGGTAACGACCATGCCGTCGAAGCCCCACTCCTTGCGCAGCACATCGCGCAGCAGAAAGTCGTTGCCCGTCGAGGGTATGCCGTCGATCTCGTTGAACGAGGTCATGAGCGTCAGCGCACCGGCATCGACACACGCCTTGAAAGCGGGGAAATAGGTATTTCTGAGCGAACGCTCCGAGATCATCGTCGAGTTGTAGTCGCGACCGCCCTCGACGGCTCCGTAGCCCACGAAGTGCTTGATGCACGCCGCCATAGACGAGGCGTCGGCCAAGTCGTCGCCCTGATAGCCCCTGACCATAGCCACGCCCATCTGCGTATCGAGGTAGGGGTCTTCGCCCGAGCCCTCGGCCACACGGCCCCAACGCGGGTCGCGCGCGATGTCGAGCATCGGCGAGAATGTCCACCTCACACCCGAGGCCGTGGCCTCGACGGCCGCCACGCGAGCGCCCTGCTCGACCAGCTCGGGGTCGAACGTGGCCGCCAGACCCAGCGGTATGGGGAATATGGTTCTGAAACCGTGAATCACGTCACGGCCTACGATAACGGGAATGCCCAGACGGCTCTGCTCGACGGCCGCACGCTGCACGGCATTGATCTGGTCGGGATCGACGCAGTTGAGTATCGAGCCTATCTCCCCCTTGGCGGCAGCCTCGGCCAGGTCGGCTCCGCCCGACACCTGGTGCATCTGGCCGATCTTCTCGCGAAGAGTCATCTTCGAGAGCAGCTCGTCGACCTTGCGCTCGATATCGTCCTTCTCGGCACAGCCGGCCAGCAGGATGCAGGCAAGGGCGCCGAGTGCGGTTAGTTTTAAGTTTCTCATCGGATAAAAAGAATTTTTATGCTACTCTATCTTCTTGAATACACGGACATAATCCACCTCGTAAACGGCCGGCAGACAGCTCTCGTCGATACCTTGGGCACCGCCCCAGTTGCCGCCCCAAGCCAGATTGAGTTTGAGGTAGAAGGGGTTGAAGAACGGCCAAGTGTTGTAGTCGCCCTTCTTGTCGTTGGTAAATGTAAAGTGCAGCTGACCGTCGAAGTAGAATTTGAGATAGTCCTCGGTCCACTCCACAGCATAGGTGTGGAACTCCGTCTGAGCCGTCGCGATAAGTATCTCGTTGGTCTTCTGCGTACCGATACCGTGGTTGTAGGCGTTGCAGTGGATGCTCGACGATACGCGGTTGGGGTTGTATCCGACCTCCTCCATGATATCGATCTCGCCGTCGCCCGGCCATGTCTTGAAGTTCTTTGGCATCATCCAGAACGCAGGCCACGTACCCTTGCCGGCCGGCAGTTTGAGACGAGCCTCGAAATATCCGTAGGTCCAGCCCTCGTTGGTGTTCATGCGTATCGAACGCACCTTGCCGTCGATCTTCTTGGCCGTGATCTTCAACGTGCCGTTCGATACGAGCGCGAGTCTCTCGCTGCCGTATTTGCCCGACACGTAGTCCTGCAACTCGTTGTTGCCCCAGCCGCCGTCGCCGGTCTCGTACCACCACTTAGCCGTCGAAGGCATAGTCTCGCCCGCCTCGTTGAACTCATCCTGCCATACCAGACGGTAGCCGGCCGGAGTCGGAATCTCGGGCTCCACCCACTCGGCCAAGTCGGGTTTCTTGAAGCCCGCCGCGGGTTTGAAGCCCGACCATACGTATACTGCACTCAGATCGGGGTTCGACGTGGCGTCGAACGTCGTCAGCGACTGCTGGTTGCGGATGTCTATCGTGGTCAGGCGGTTGCCCGAGCAGTCGAGATGAGTCAGCTTGGTAAGCTCGGTTACATCAAGCTCCGTCAACTCGTTGTCCGAGCAGTCGAGATAGGTCACGCCGCGGAAGAAGTCGTTGAGCTCGGCCATAGACTTTATGCCCCTGCCCGAGAGCTCCAAACGCGTGACGGCCGCAGCCTCCTTCGTGCTGAACACGCCGTCGCCGTCGGTATCGTACTGCTCGACGAGAGCCTTGCGGAACGCCTCGTCGGCGATCTCGACGGCCTCGACCTTATAGTTCTGCTTGACGGGCAGCGCCGTCTGGCCGGCTGCCGTGCGGAACACCACCTCGGTGCTGCGCGCATCGCCGGTCTTGTTCTCCGCGACCGTGATCTTCACGGTCGACTTGCCGGCCACGCCGCCGCTCGGCGTTACCGTGCACCACGACGTATCCTTCGATACTACGCCCCAGTCGCCCGCAGCCTCGACCTCGACGGTCTCGACGGCGGCATCGCTGGTAAGCGACAGCTCCTGCTTCGAGAGCTTCACGCCCTCGCCGCCCGGTGCGGGTTTGTCGCCGCCCGAATCCGAGCAGGCACCTAAAAAGAGTGCCGATGCGGTTAAAAGTCCCAATAACATACGTTTCATCTCGTAAGTGTTTAAGCATTAAAAAGCGGGGGCGGAGCCTGACAAAGCTCCGTCCCCGCCTAAACGGAAATTTCTACTCTTCGCGATGCTCCTGGAACAGGATATCCTTGATATTGATCTCGGTTCCGGCCACGTTGCCGCCGAAATCGAGGAAGAGGTTGATCGAGGCCATGTCGATACCGGCCATGTCGGGCACCTTGTAAACGAACTCCTCATAGGCCTTCAACGGATGACGGTCGACGAAATAGAACGTATCGTCGTCGCCCTCCTTCACGAGCTTGACCGTAACGCCGGGATGATCCTCCGTCGAGGTCATTACCAGATAGAAGTCGTAACGCTTGTCGGCACTCGACGACATGGTGGTCTTGAATGCCATCTGTGCCTGCCACTGATCCGAAGTCGCCTCGGGCAGAGTGACCGTATAGTCGTTGCCGTTCTGCACCAACTCGGGATCGGCGATCTGCGCCCAGCCGGGAGCATAGTAGTAGAACATACTGTTGACGGTCATCGACAGCCACATGTTCTCCGGAGCCGTGGGATCGTAGATCGTGGTATCGCCGACCTTGGCCTTTACCACCGACATATCGAGAATGCCGCCGTTGTCGACGAAAGTAAAGGTGTAGTAGCCCGGCGTAGCCGAACCCTCGATGGTCTTGATGTTGCCGTCGGCATCGGGGATGTTGAAGAAGCCGTTGTCCTCGACAGCGCCGTACTTGTCCTTGGTCCACTCGACGCCCCAGTTGGCCTGGCCGAATACCTTGACGCTGCCGCCCTCGGCCTTCATGTAGAGCGTGATGCGATACGTATTCTCATCGATGCGTGCGCACGGAAGAGCATTCTCCGTAACCCAGCCTATGAGGTTGTTCACGTCGGGCTTGCCGCCGCCGTCGCCGATGATCCACAGCGCGCCGGCGTTGTCATAAGTGGCGGTCTCGCCGTTCTTCAACGGCAGAACCTTGAACCACTTGCCGTCCCAGATCACACGATAGTCGCCGCTCGCAGCGTTGAACCTGAGCGTCTTGGCATCGACCAGCGTAAAGAAGTCGGGATCGATCCACGCCTTGTCGAGCTCGATACCCTCGACAGCGATGTCGCCGCCCTGCGTAAGAGAGGTCTCGACCATGCCGCCGACGAACTCGACGCCGTCGAACGTAACCGCACCCGCGACGATTTCCTTATAGGGGACGAACTCGTAGTGCCATGCGATACCGCCGCCACCATTCTCCGTAGGAGTATCGATGACCAGCTTCATCGTCTTCTTGATGCTGCCGGCCGAAGTCTCGATAAAGCGGAAGCGAGGCTCGGCGTAACCCGTCGGGTTGGGGATATACGAGAGGTTGGTGTTGGCCGGAAGCACGAGGTAGATCTCCTCGATGCCGGCGTCGTTCCACGCATTCTCGATCGTATATGTCGTAGTGAACTTCTCGATAGGAGCCATGTAGTCGTTGCCGTCGCCGAGGTTGTACTCAGGCTTGTAGCCCGAATCCTTGTTGACGTAAACCTGACCGTCGACCGGATCGTAAGTGTACTCGCCATCGATCGTAAAGGTCAGTCTGTCGTCGTAGAGACTCCAATCGGCCTTCTCGCCGGCCTTTGCCGACCACCAGTCCAGACCGTCCGAACCGGTCGAGCCGCATCCGAAGTGGCCGTCGACGGTCGAATTCCACATCCACTCCTGCGAGCTGCCGTTCGACAGAGCCTTCATGTAGGGCTCCGGATCGAACGGATCGCGATAGTCGTTATCCATAGTGAATTCCACCATCTTCGAGCCCATCGAAATGCCGTTGACGTTGTAGGCTTTCAGCTCGACCTGATGCACGCCGGCCTCGCGTATGCGGAGCTTGATGCCGTTCTGGGCATAGGCGTACTTCTTGGCGGGTTTGCCGTCGACCTTCTCCTCGCCGAAGATCCACATGGGCACCACGCCCTTGTTGTCGACCGATAAGGTAACGTAGTTCGTCTCTTGGTCGATCTCGATTCTCGGAATCAGCTCCGATGCCTGAGGCAGACCGCCCTGATCGGGTTCCGGATAATCGGTCGTACAACCGACAGCCAGCAGAGGCAGTGCCAGAGCGAATGCTATATCTCTAAAAATTCTTTTCATAATTCTGCTTTTTTACACTCCGTTAGTAGTTGTTCTGAACGATGTTGGGATCCTTGTCGCACTCCGACTGAGGTATCGGCCAGTACTTCTTCGACTCGGTCCAGTCTGTCTGGCGATATTCGTGGTTGGCCGCCGTAAGAACGGTCGGAGCCAGACCGCTGCGCACCAGATCCCAGTAGCGCTTACCCTCGCCGACGAACTCCTTGTGGCGCTCCTGGATGATATCCTCGCGCGAAGTGCCGGTATCGGTGCAGTGAGCGCGGTCGCGCACCAGCTGCAAGTACGACGATCCGTCCTGACCGAGCAGCACCGAAAGCTCGGCTGCGTTGAGCAGAGTCTCGGCATAACGGTAGATACGGTTGTTGTTGCCGTGGTTCATGTTCGGGTCGCCCAGATAGCCGTGGTTGCCGTTGACGCGGGCGATGTACTTCAACAGGAAGTAGCCCGTATCCTGCCAGCGCGGAGAGCGCGTAGCACCGGTCTCGGCAGCGAACTTGTCCCAGTTGAGGATACCGCCGTCGCGACGTATATCGCCCTCCTCGTACATCTCGTAAGCCGAAGCAGCGACAGGACCGAAGCCCCAGCCGTCCGAGAAGGTCGTCGAGCAGCCGGCGATACCGATCAGGATAGGATATACCGTACCGCCGGTGGCGATAGGCGAATCCCACGAGCGGACGCCGCCCTCGGAAGTGTAGTTGATCTCCCAGATCGACTCTGCGCACCACTCACCCGATTCGAGCCAGATGCCGGCGTAGTCGTCCACCAGTGAGTAGTTGCCCGCCGCTATGATCTCCTTCATATAGTCCAGAGCCGTCTGGTAACGGGTCTGGTCGTTCTGGTACATTACCGCCTCGGCATAGAGCATGTAGGCCATCGCGAGCGATACGCGGCCCTCCTCGCCTGCTGCGACCTTCATCGGCAGGATGTTCATGTCGATAGCCTCCTGCAAGCGGGTAACGATCTTCTCGTATACCTCGTCATGACCGAGCTGTGCGGTAAGATAAGGCGTTTCGAGGTTCTTGTCATAGTAGGGAATATTACCCCAGAACTTCCACAGAAGCGTATAGTAGTAGGCCTTCAATACCGTAGCCTCCGCCTTGTAGCGGGCCTTGGTCTGATCGCTCATGCCGGGAACGCCGTCGACATACTCCAAGACCACGCAGGCGCGGTTGATGCCCGAGTAGGCGATAGTCCATATCTGGTTGCAGCAGTCGATCGAGGTTGCCGTAAAGTAGTGGGTCTTGACCAGAATGGGCTGGTCTCCCTCGTTCGAACCGCCGCAGTATATGTCGTCGGCCATGATATCCGATACGAAGTTGAGATTATTGTACTGGTAGAAGTAGTCGAACCATTCGAGCGGGTCGTAAGCGGCCATAAGACCCTGATACATACGCTCCTCATTGATGAAGTACTCGGCCAACGGCTCCGAAGAGTTGTGTCTTACGGTAATGAAGTCCTTGCCGCACGACGAGAGCAGCATGACTGCCACCGAGCTAAGTGCTATAAGTATGTTTTTCATAATCATCTTTCGGTTTTAAGGTTAGAACGTGAGGTTTACGCCGACCGAGAATGTGCGCGACTGCGGATATACGCCGCGGTCGACGCCGACCTCGGTACCGTAGCCCGAGTTACCGCCCGTAACCTCAGGATCGCAACCCGTGTATTTGGTAAGCGTGAAGAGGTTCTCGGCCTGCAAGTATACTCTCAGACGAGAGATGCCGGCCTTCTTGGTCCACTGCTGAGGCAGCGTGTAACCCAGCTGCACGTTACGTGCGCGCAGGAACGAACCGTCTTCGAGCCACATGTCCGACACGCGGTAGTTCTGGTTGGCCGAATCGAACGTGAAGCGCGGCTGCGAGTTGGTCGTGCCCTCGCCCGTCCAGCGGTTGAGAATCGTCTTGGGAAGGTTGATGTAGTAGAGGTCGGTACGGCGCGTCACGTTGAACACCTCGCAGCCGGCCTGGCCCTGCAACAGGATGTTGAAGTCGAGACCCTTCCACTCGAAGCCGAAGTTAAGGCCGAACGTCCAGTCGGGCATACCCTTGCCGATCATCGTGCGGTCGTCGTCGTTCAGCACGCCGTTGTTGTCGAAGTCGACGAAGCGGACGTCGCCCGGCTCGGCATTGGGCTGCAACAGCTCGCCATTGGAGTTGACGTGGGCATTTACCTCGTCCATGTTCTGGAAGATGCCGTCGGTCTTGAAGCCGTAGAAATAGGGGAACGGCAGACCTACGATACCGCGCGAGAGCTGTCCGATCTTGTGGCTCGAAGCGTAGAGCGCAGCCGAGTCGTCGCCCAGGTATGTAAGCTCGTTCTTGTTGTAGGTGGCGTTGGCCGAAATGTGGTAGTTGAAGTTACCTGCCTTGTCGCGCCAGCCGATCTCGAACTCGACGCCCTTGTTGACCATGTCGCAGACGTTGCCGATCGGAGCCGAGTCGCCGGCATATCCCGGAACGGGCATGTCGAAGAGCATGTCGCGGGTCTTCTTGTTATACCAGTCGGCCGTGAAGGTCAGACGGTTGTTCAGCACTGCGAAGTCGATACCGACGTTGACCTGACGCGACTCCTCCCACTTGATGTCGGGGTTGGCCAGTCCCGAAGGCTTGGTACCCGTCTGAATGGTCTCGCTGCCGTTGGCACCCGAACCGAGGACGTAATTGTTGCCCGAGTTCATGTATACGGCATAGCGGAAATCGCCGATCGCGTCGTTACCGTTAAGACCCCACGATCCGCGGAGTTTGAGCGTCGACAGCCAGTCGACATTGCGCAGGAACGACTCGTTCTTGATGTTCCAACCGAGGCTGACCGAGGGGAAGTTACCCCACTTGTTGTTGTCGCCGAAGCGGCTCGAACCGTCGCGGCGGAACGTAGCCTCGATCATGTAGCGCTCATCGAAGTTGTATGATATACGACCGAAGTAAGAGGCCAGACGATACGGGATCGAGTTCCAGCTGCCCCAGCCGTTGCGGTTGCCGTCCTGCTGCAAGCCCAGCGTGTTGTTGACCGATATCTTCCAAGTGTCGTAGGGGAATTTCAGACCCTTGGCCGAAGCGCCCACGTTGGCCGACGACGAAGAGATAGCCGACTGTCCCAAAAGCACGGTAAGAGAGTGTTTGCCGAAGGTCTTCTCGTAAGAGAGGACGTTCTCGACCTGCCACAGCAGCGAGCGGTTCATCTCCTGCGATGCCGACGTAGCGTAGTTGGGCTTCGTCGTAACGGTCACGTTACCGTCCTTGTCGTATGTCTCGTTTTCGGTAACGGTGTCGTAAGCGTAGTTCTTCGACGAAAGGAAGTACTGCTGCGTGTAGCTGTGGTTGCCCCAGAATGCGAGGTCGAGACCCACCGACGAACGGAATTTCAAGCCGTCGAAGATCTGCAGCTCGCCGACGAAATTCGATACGAATTTGTCGGTGTTGTATTTGGCTCCGGGCATTTCAAGCGATGCCAGCGGGTTGGTCTGCTCGTTGTAGATCGAACCGTCGACTACGGTGTAGGGACGGCCGTTCTTGTCGCGGATGATGTGCGCGTATCCCTCGGGATAGAGCGTCTTGTAAGACTCCTCGGTCTCGGCGTCGGCGAAGATCGTCTCCAACGGCGACATGCCGATGGCCGAACCCAGCGGCGAGCCGTACTCCGAGTTGGTCGAGATGCCGGTCGAAAGGATGCGGGCATACGAGTTCGATGTCTGTAC
>Ga0183011_10633_pt1 | contig 16509 bp, 13 predicted proteins | sample NAcewD2O_March_FD_122322 | JGI IMG/M metagenome (GOLD analysis project Ga0183011, IMG submission 122322) | Mouse cecal microbial communities from Vienna, Austria - N-Acetylneuraminic amended D2O_March | ecosystem: Host-associated > Mammals > Digestive system > Large intestine > Cecum | place... | reverse complement strand
ATTTTTACTACGAATTATGCAGAAAGGTTTACGAATTTTACAAAATACTCCCAAAATGCTTTTTTGCCTATATACTAATAGTGTAATCAAGGTAGGGAAAAACTTGATTTATTAAAATTAATAATTACGAGGAGGAGTAATTATGATGAAAATTCTTACTACTGCTGAACTTGAGGGAATCAATGGTGGATTTAAGCATAACATTTGGTACTACTATGGTTGGGGAAGAGCATCATGCATTGGAACACAACGTCGCAACCCTAGTGCATTCTTAAATCATCCTAACTTCATCGTATTAGGAGGTAATTAAAATGACTTACCGTAAATTGAACTTTGATGAATTAAGCAAAGTTTCTGGTGGATGGAGCTTATCTTCGCAGGTTAATGAACTAGTTGGAGACATTATTAATTCTATAAAGAAATGGACTCAATCTTGTTATGAAGGTTACCAAGATAGTCCGTTTCATTAGGAATAATAAAGGATAGTTATTTTGAGATGGAGGTAATTAAAATGACTTACCGTAAATTGAACTTTAATGAATTAAGCGAAGTTTCTGGTGGATGGGGAGTTACTCCTTGGAGTGTTGCGTGGCAAACAGGAAAAGTTGCTTATTCGCTTGTTAAACATCGGCGTTCGTATTATGCGGGCTATCAGGATAGTCCATTTCACTAATAGTTTATAACTTAATGATTATGAAATTTAACCACGATTTTTATATCTATATTATAGTTACATTCTTCTGGGTCTTAGCAATTCCCAAGGCAAGTAACATTTATGAAACAATTATATGTATAGCTTGCACAATCATTGGTATTTTTGCGGCTCTACGAATTTTATTTAAAAATAAATAGTATCTTATAAGAATATAAAGCCCAGAATAATTATTAATTTTGGACTTTATTTCTTTGTCTAATTAGAAAGCAAGGTGAATGAAAATCAATTATCCTCATTATGTAGCTCAAGTTGATGAAGCAGATTGTGGAGTCGCCGCGTTAGCAATGATTTTGCACAATTTTGGGTCTGTTTACCCAATCGCAAAATTACGGGACTTAGCACGGACGACTAAGCAAGGAACTACCGCCTTAGGACTTGTAAAAGCAGCGAAGCATCTTGGATTAGACGTTATACCCATTCAAGCAGATATATCATTGTTTGATGATCCTGAAATTACTTACCCGTTGATCGCGCATGTGATTAAGGATGATTTACTTCATTACTGTGTTGTCTTTAAGGCTGATCAAGATTACATCTATGTAGCTGATCCAGATCCTGCTACGAAAGTACAAAAAATGACGCGGGATGAATTTGGTCGTTTATGGTCAGGTGTAAGTTTACTTTTTTCGCCTGCTAAGGAGTATACACCGCAAAAAGAACCTTTAGCTGGATTAACGACGATGTTTCAACAATTAACTAATTATAAAAAAGATATATCAGGAATTATCATTGCGGCATTATTAATTACCCTCATCAGCATCGTCGGTTCATACTATCTCCAATTAATTATTGATCGGTTTATTCCCTCGAAAAGTATTAATGGCTTAGCGATTCTTGCTGGTAGTTTATTAGTAGTTTATGTGTTTAATTCTCTTTTTAATTATCTGCGAGATGTTATCTTGACTAGGCTGGATCAAAAACTAACGTCACAAATAAGTCTTAGATATATTCACCATGTTTATCGTTTACCAATGAGATTTTTCTCCACAAGAAAAACGGGGGAAATAACTTCGCGGTTTAATGACATTAATAAGATTATTGATGCTTTATCAAGCACTATTATTTCAATGTTCTTAGATGTTGGCGTGATGGTGATTATTGGCATTGTTCTTTCTTTGTATGATCAGTCATTATTTTTAACTACAATTAGTACCATTCCGATTTATGTCATTATCATTTATGCCTTTAATAAGCGCTTTGCTAAACTTGATCAGGAACAGATGGAAAGTAATGCTCAATTAAGTTCTGCCATTATTGAGGATTTAAAAGGCGTAGAAACGTTGAAAGTGCTGCAACTTGAAAATATCCGTTATAAAAATGTTGAAAAGCAATTTGCGGATTTCTTACGAAAGAATCTAACATATGTTAAAACTAAATCTTTTCAGGATGCAATTAAAATGTGGATTCAATACGGTTTAGTAACAATCATTCTTTTTCAAGGAGCAATTTTGGTAATTCAGGACCGATTAAGTATTGGGACATTAATGGCCTTTAATGCATTATTAGCCTTTTTTGTCAGTCCATTACAAAACATTATTAATCTTCAACCTAAACTCCAAGAAGCTAAAGTAGCGAATAATCGATTGAATGAAGTGCTGCAAGTTGATACCGAAAAGTCAGATACGAATTCTCAGGATCAAACAGATTTAATAGGGCCGATAAGCATTCAACATGTTGACTATTCATATGAATATAGTCGTCCAATTTTACAAGATATCAAGCTTCAAATTGGTTGTAATGATAAACTGGCAATTGTAGGATTGAGCGGTTCTGGTAAATCGACCTTGGCAAAGTTGTTAGTTGGCTTTTATTTACCTACTCAAGGGCAGATAGAATTTAATCAGCATAAAACAACAGAGATTAATCTTTGCGATATTAGACAATATGTGCATTACTTACCCCAATCGCCACAATTATTTTCGGGAACAATCAAAGATAACTTGCTAATGGGATTAGACCGTGAAGTATCTGCTGAAGAAATCGATAATGCATGTAAATTGGCGTTAATCTATAATGATATTCAAGAGATGCCCTTAAAATATGAAACAAAACTAGATGAAGAAGCAACCGCATTATCTGGTGGTCAAAAACAACGCTTGACGATTGCACGAGCACTCCTAACTTCTGCGCGTGTTTTAATTTTCGATGAATCAACAAGTAGCTTAGATCCAATTACTGAAAAAAGAATCGTTGAAAATTTGCTTAGTATTAAAGACCGCACAATGATTTTTATTGCCCACCGCCTTTCAATTGCTAAAAAGGTCAATAAAGTGGTAGTAATGCGCGACGGAAAAATCATTGAACAGGGTACTCACCAGGAACTTTTGAATCATCATCAAGAATACTATAATTTGTGGAATGCATAAAAGGCTCCGAACATTGCTGTTGGAGCCTTTTTTCAGTCTTTATTAAACATAATTGCGAGCATGGAACCGATAGTAAAAATTATAAAGAAGATACATAGTAGCGACTCATCTAATGGAAGCGAACCATCTGAAAATGGTGCAATCCAGAGAAACAAAAGTAATAAGTATATATAAAAGAAACCATCCCGCCAAAAGTCCTTATTGAAATGAATTTTCATTAGTTCTCCCCCTAAGACAGTATGTGTACCTTATTATAATGAAAGATCTAATTTAAAGGACATTTTGCAAAATTCGTTAAGTTTCTTGCAGAATTCGTATAGGTTAACTATTTAGAAAGGGACTGTGACATAAGCGAAGTTACTTTCATAAAAAAAACAAATGGCGCAGTACACCAATGGCCTCCAACGCCCGGTAAAACCGAATGTTGGAGGCCTATTGTTGCTTGCGGGGGCTCGAAAACGAAGTCACGAGTGACTTCTGTCTCGCTCCCTTTTCAACTAATCAACTTTTACAAATCCATCTTGAACAAATTTTGTTCCGTAGGTCAGAGTGTTTTCCACGGGACACTTTGCGGCAACGTCAGCGAGGAACTTCTTAATGTCTTCATCAGACTCGCTGCTGCGAAGATGTGGTTGGTAACGGATCTCAGTAAACTTACGAACATTCTTACCATCAGCAACATCTTCACGACCAAGATCACCCTCGATTGTTACCCAAAAAGCTCGTAAATCAAAGTTACGTTTTTTAGCTAATGCCTGGGCAGTAATTGCTTGGCAGGCACCAAATGACGCAAGGAGAACTTCTACTGGATTCATCCCCGTATTTGTACTTTCAGGTTCATCAAAGGTAATTTCAAAACCACGGGTACCGGCGGAAACTTGCATCCCCGTTGTTGTCTTAGTTGCTGTTACTTTATATTTACTCATAACCGTGCCCTCCTTTTAATACCCATAGTGTAATCGAGACGATACTTTTGGTCAATGAGGGTGCTCAATTATAAGGTAATTTCATGTGGTGATTTTTCGCCATTAAGGATTGTCATCACATCATCAAGTGAAATATCCACCATGTTTTTGACTGCTAAATTAGTAAAGAAGGCAATGTGGGGAGTAAGAATGACATTATCCATTTCGTGTAATTCTTTAACAAGCGGCTGATCGTCAAGTCCTTTTTCTCGGCGATTTGTGGCCGCCACCGTTTCTTCACCTTCAAAAGTGTCAAGAGCTGCTGCTGCAATTGTTCCTTTTTTAAGGGCTGTAACTAAATCAGCTGTATTAACGACTGGACCACGGCTAGCATTGACCAAACCAGCAGTTGGTTTCATCATTGCAAAGTCTTTAGCAGTCAACAATCCTTTGGAAGTTGGGTTTAAATCGACGTGGAGACTAACAACATCGGCTTGCTTTAGTAATTCTTCTTTAGAAACGAACTGGACAATTCCATCGAGGTCAGTGCGCGGATTCGTGTCATAACTAAGAACAGTGGCGCCTAATGCATGAAGAAGCTTTGCCAGGGTTCCGCCAATGCGTCCAACACCAATAATCCCAATCGTGGCAGTATGAATTTCCGTTGATTGTTCATCGCTAAACCAGCGGAAATCATTTTCAGCGACTTGGTGGTCAAAGCGGTAAGTTTTCCGAAGCAACCGGAAAATCTGCATTAATGCAAACTCGGCGACACTCCGCGGTGAATATGCTGGTACATTGGTCACGACTAAGCCATTTTCGTTAGCCTTTTTGATGTCGACTATGTCAAATCCAGCTGTCCGCGTCGCAATCTGTTTGAGCCCATTGGTATGGAGCTTTTCATAAATATCAGCCGGAACTTTACTACGTTGCTGAATCACGAGTCCATCAACATCGGCCGTTAATTCAACAGCATCGTCAATCAATTTCGGCGTTGTGATGATTTCGATATTGTGTTCTTTTGCGTATTCGTTAATGGCGGTTTGTTCATCGTCCCGCACACTAGTCATCAAGATTTTTGTCATGTTAATTCTCCTTATTAATGAAGGATGCAATGTTATCAAGAGCTCCGGTTAGATTTTCCATACTGGTGGCGTAACTAATTCGAACATATCCTTGGCCTCCAGCTCCAAAGAAGGAACCAGGAATCACAGCAACTTTTCCTTCTTTGGCAAGATCCGTCGCAAATTTAAGGTCATCATTACCATATTGTTCAGGAATCTTGGCAAAAACGTAGAAGGCTCCTTGAGGATTAATCAGCTCGAACCCTAATTTTTGGAGGTTATTAACAACAAAATCTCGTCGTTGCTCATAGGCATCTTTCATTTCTTGAGTAGCTGTTTTTCCTTCGTTAGTACCAAATGCGGCTACTGCAGCGGCCATTGCTGGATTAGAAGCCGCGGTTACTAACATCGCGTGAATGGCACTGACTGATTTCATCAATTCTTGCGGCCCAGCGATAAAACCAATTCGGTAACCAGTCATTGCATGTGATTTTGAGGCACCATTTAAAATTAGCGTTTGTTCGGGGATGGAATTAGCGATTGAAGTATGAGTAGCCCCGTAAACAAGTTCAGAGTAAATCTCATCGGCAATTACAATCAGGTTAGTTGATTTAACTGTATCGGCTAGTGCTTTAATTTGGTCTTGGGTGTAAGTAACACCAGTTGGGTTGGAGGGGTAGTTAAGAACTAGTCCTTTTGCGTTAGGATGTTCTTCTAGTACGCTTTGGAGTCTTGCGGGTGTGAGAACAAAATCATCGCTGCTTGTATCAACTTCGATCGGAATCCCACCCAGAATCTTTGTGACAGCCATGTAGAAGGGGAAAGTTGGGGTTGGAATGATAATTTCGTCGCCAGGATTAATAATAGTAGAAAGAGAAGCGAAAATTCCCTCTGTTGCACCAACTGTAACAGCAATTTCGTTTTCCGGATCGTATTTCAGCTCGTAACGATCTTGCATGAAGTGAGCGATTGCTTGGCGTAGTGCTAAGGTCCCATTTCCCGGAGCATAGTGTGAATCATTGGCATTGATGCTATCGATTGCGGCCTGCTTCATTGCGGCTGGCACATTAAAGTCTGGTTCACCTAATGTTAGTTTAATGATGCCAGGGATTGAGCTGACTTGGTAATCAAATTCGCGAATCCCGCCAGGAGTGAGTTTAGCGAAATTATTGTTAAGACAATTGAGAATTTCTTTTTTAGTAGTTGGCATGATAAATTCCTCCTATATAATATGTAGATTTAGAAAAAAGAAGCCCTGAATGCTATAGGAAAAACATCCAGGGCTTCTTGATCAGATTGGAATGAGTATAAAAGAGGCTCTCGGATGTTTGAGGGTCATCCGGGAACATCACAATGATAAAATCACTGCTGGTTAGCGGACGGTAATCGCGCTAAACCAGAAGACATACGCTTGATTCAAGTGAATTGTCGCAGTGCTCATCATTGTGTCCTCCTTTTGATTAACTGATTATTAATTATTCTAATTATTTTTTAATTTTTGTCAAGAGTTGATTGAGAAAAATTATTAATTACAAAATTATTTATTGATTACAAATGTAAATATAATAAAGTGTGAAAATGTTTGTGATTATTAATTCGCCTTTAATTTAATATTAGATTTATATTCTACAATTTTTTTTATTTTTTCGTGTCTTTTTTGTTGTCTTACTCCACAAATGTGATATAATATTAATTGTAAAGGAAGTGGGTAGCAATGCGGATCGACATCAAACATTATTTGGAAGTTAACCACTTGACCATTTATCAAGTTTCCAAGCGTTCCGGTTACGGCTACACGACTTTACACAAATCGTTTAACAAACCACAGTCTACTTCGACCTCGCTTAACCTGCGTGATCTTGATGCCTTGGCTCGTGCTCAGGACAAGAGCATGTGGAAGGTCCTTAAAGAACTAGAAGAGCATTACCTCGAATGAGATTGTGGCTTTGCTGTAGCCACAGGAAGTTAAATGCGTTAACTTTTAACTTCTAGAATACTTAGACTACGAAACTTAGAAAACAAAATATTATATTTAATTGAGGAGGGATTGCATATGGCTCAAAACCCAATGAATCCATTTGACAACGACATGAATGACATCTTTAATCAATTAATGGGTGGCATGAATGGTTTCAATTCTGATAATCGGCGTTACCTAATTAATGGTCGTGAAGTAACACCAGAAGAATTTGCTGAATATCGTAGAACTGGTCAATTGCCAGGCGGTGCAAATCCTCAACAAGGTGGGCAACCTGGCCCTCAACCTAACGCAGGTAAGGACAGTATCTTACACAAGTTAGGTCGAAACTTAACTCAAGAAGCTCGTGAACATGAACTTGACCCTGTTATTGGTCGGAACAAGGAAATCCAAGAAACAGCTGAAATTTTAAGCCGGCGGACAAAGAACAACCCTGTATTAGTTGGGGACGCTGGTGTTGGTAAGACTGCTGTTGTTGAAGGATTAGCACAAGCAATTGTTTCCGGCGATGTACCAGCTGCTATCAAGGACAAGGAAATTATCAGTATTGATATTTCTGGCCTTGAAGCAGGTACTCAATACCGTGGTAGCTTTGAAGAAAACATGCAAAAGTTGGTTGATGAAGTCAAGAAGGCTGGAAATATCATCCTCTTCTTCGATGAAATTCACCAAATTATCGGTGCCGGTTCAACTGGTGATTCTAGTGGTTCCAAGGGTATGTCTGACATTATTAAGCCAGCATTATCCCGTGGTGAACTAACGGTTATCGGTGCAACTACTCAAGATGAATACCGGAACACTATTATGAAGGATGCTGCATTAGCACGGCGGTTCAATGCTGTTACTGTTAATGCTCCAAGCAAAGCTGATACAGTAGCCATCCTTAAAGGTATCCGTGACTTGTACGAACGTCACCACAATGTAAAGTTACCAGATGACGTTCTCCAAGCTGCTGTTGATTACTCTGTTCAATACATGCCACAACGCGCATTACCTGACAAGGCTATCGACTTAATCGATATGACCGCTGCTCACTTAGCAGCAAAGCACCCAGCACGTGATGCTAAGGCAATTGAAAAAGATATCGAAGCAGAAGAAAAGAAGCAAAAAGCGGCTGCTAAGAAAGAAGATTACAAGGCTGCCCAAGATGCTAAGGAAAAGATTGCTGACTTGAAGAAGCAATTGAGTGAAAACTCTGAATCTGAAAAGGTTACTGCTACTCCAGAAGACGTTGCTAAGGCTGTAGAACAAATGACTGGTATTCCAGTTTCCAAGATTGGTGCTAGTGACGTTGAACGTTTAAAGGACATGGACAAGCGGCTTGAAGGCAAGGTTATTGGCCAAGACAAAGCTGTTGAAGCAGTTGCTCGTGCTATTCGTCGTAATCGTGCTGGATTTGACGAAGGCGATTCACCAATTGGTAGTTTCCTCTTCGTTGGACCTACTGGTGTTGGTAAGACTGAACTTGCTAAGCAACTAGCCCTTGATATGTTTGGTAGCAAGGATGACATTATTCGGTTAGATATGTCTGAATACTCTGACCGGACAGCCGTATCTAAGATGATCGGTGCTACTGCTGGTTATGTTGGTTACGAAGACAACGGTAATACCTTGACTGAAAAGGTTCGTCGTCACCCTTATTCAATTATTCTTCTTGATGAAATTGAAAAGGCTAACCCACAAGTTATCACCCTCTTGCTTCAAGTGCTTGATGATGGTCGGTTAACTGATGGACAAGGTAACACTATTGACTTTAAGAATACTGTTATCATTGCTACATCAAATGCCGGCTATTCCAACGATGCTCCAGTTAAGATGGGTCGGAACGAAGATGAAGAAGACTTGATTAAGAAGTTGACTACTTACTTCCGTCCTGAATTCTTAAACCGGTTCAACGCTATTGTTGAATTCCACAGCTTGACTAAGGAAGACTTGAAGCAAATCGTTGACTTAATGCTTGCTGAAGTTAACCGGACATTGGCTAAGAAGGGCATGGATGTTAAGGTTACTGATACTGCAAAGCAATACCTTATTGATGAAGGTTACGATGAAGCCATGGGTGCTCGTCCTCTTCGTCGAGTTATCGAACGTGAAATCCGTGATAAGGTAACTGATTACTACCTTGACCACCTCGACGCAAAGAACCTTGTTGCTGAAATGAAGGATGGTCAACTCGTAATCGTTGATGCTAAGGACGCCGCAAAAGACGATAGTAAAGAATATACTTCACCATCTGAAAAGAAGGATGAAGAAAAAGACGATAAGAAGGAAGAAGACAAGAAGTCTGACGAAGATAAGAAAGACGAAAAGTAATTCTCCTTCATTAAATTAATAAAAAACGCATGGATTAACTCAACGGGGTTAGTTCGTGCGTTTTTTACATTTAAAAACTTGTTTCTTCTATAGAGTAACGGTGAATAGTGCTCCAGTTTAATTCATAGCCAATACCAGGGATAGTTGGCACATTGATTTTACCATCGTTTAATTTAATTTCAGGATTAATAATGTCGTGAGCGAAGTAACGCTGTGAGGCAGAAATATCATTTGGCAGGGTATAACCTGGAAGTGTAGCTGCCGCAATATCAACTGCACGCGCGACTCCTGATCCGAGCATTCCTCCGCACCAGCAGGCTATTTGATGAGCTTGCGCGAATGATTGGATTTTTTTAGCAATAGTTAGCCCACCAACCTTACTAATTTTGATATTTATTATTCGACCACTTCCTAACTGCTCCATCGCCTGTGCATCAGCAAGACTATTGATGCTCTCATCCAAACAAATAGGAGTAATTAGCTGTTGTTGGAGTTGTGCATGGTGAAGAAGATCATCTGCTTCGAGAGGTTGTTCAATCATTAAGAGGTTAAGTTCATCGAGACGTTTTAAGCGGTCAATATCTCTTAAACGATAAGCTGAATTAGCATCAGCCATTAGCATTAGATGAGGAAACTCATTACGGACTGATTTCAGATATTGGTAATCGGCACCAGGTTTAATTTTGACTTTTACACGCTGATAACCAGCTTTCACTGCCTGACGTACTTTAGTAACTAAAAGCTCGGGAGAAGGTTGGATTCCGATACTAATGCCTGCCAGTATCTCTTTTTTATTCTCACCAATTGATTTTGCGAGTGATTGATGGTTTCTTTTGGCGTATAAGTCCCACATAGCAGTATCGATTGCTGCTTTTGCCATATTATTTCTCCTAATACTCGTAAAGAGATCCTTCAATTCGGCAGGAGAAGTGAGTTCCTGATTAAGGATCATTGGAATAAGAGTGTTTTTGAGTAAAAGATAAGCACTATCTCTGAATTCTTCCGTATAAAAAGGGAAACTAAATGCGGAACATTCTCCGTATCCAGAATAACCATCTTCATCATTTAATACTAATAAGGTGAAATCTTTAGTTATCATTTGGCCGAAACTCGTTATAAATGGAGTCTGGAGTGGCAGATTTATCTTATAAAGGTGAGCAGTAGTGATTCTCACTTAGAGTCAGCTCCTTAAATAGTTTTTACTCCCTAGTTTGGAGTAAAGGGTAGGAATTGTAAATAGTAATATGCATAAAATGCTCGTAAAAGTAGGTGGAGGATTTAAAGTAAAAATAGGCAAAAAAACTCCTAAAATAGGGTAAAAAAAGGGTTAATGATAAAGTTGACTTATCATATTATCTAAACATATGAAAAATGGAGTCGATTAAAGGATGCTCTTGTTAAATGTAAGTGTTTTAAGTGTTGTTATATCAAAGGTTTGATAAATTACCACTTGTTAAATAATGGGACGAAAAGGACGCAAAAAGCTCAAAAATAGTTGTTGCATCTTCTTACGAATGTCTTTTGTTGCAACATTTGTATCAAAGTGTAAGGCGGAAATTGAAGATATTTAGATGTTTGGGGTGATAAATAAAAGGCGATTTAATGATCTATAATTATCACAGGAACGGTTTTAAAATTTTTTAAGTTTTTTTGGAACTAAACGGGGTATTTAAATAACTAAAAAAGGCTTTGATAAAATTGTTGGTTGACTGATTGTGTGATTAGTTCATTATCGTTGATAAATAAGGGTTTCTTCTCGATATATAATTCTATTCGAGTGATTAATGAACAGTTGTTTCGTTGATAAGCAGAGCTACTTAACGGGTGAATAGTTAAAATGTGAAAATAACCGTTTGGAATTTCAAGTCGCTTGTAATCCCTAAAAACCTTGATATAGTAGGAACTGTTAAGTCATTAAGCAATAAACCTTGCATGAATAATTTATTTTCTTTTGAATATTTTTTCATAAACGGGGGTTTATTAAAATGAGAAATTCGAATACAAATAATTGGCGTTCAACTGCTTTGATTGCGGGGGCAATCTTGACAGCAGGTGTCGTTACCACCACTTCAACGACAGATGTACACGCTGATAATAGTCAAAACAATGCACAAGTAAGTAATGGCCAAGTTACTTACGACCAAGTTCGAGCAACTGCTGATCAGCAACTTGCACAATTGCAATCAGCTAATGATAGTAAAGAAGCTCAACAAGCTACGGCCAACGAGCAATCAAATGCTGCGGATCTTGCACAAACCAACGCACAAATTGATCAATTAAAAGCTAGTCATGCTGCTCTAGAACAAGAACAAGCCGGTGCTATTGCACAAGCACAAGCTTCTACTGCTGCTTCTATTGAAGCACAAACTTCAGCTGCTAATGCTGAATACCAACAACAAATTAACGCACAACAACAAAACGAAGCCACTCAACGTGCAGCAAATGATCAACAGTACGCACAAGCTGTTAGTCAAGCTGCTGAAAATCAACAAGCTGTTGCTGATATCAATGCACAATATCAACAAGCTTTAAGTGATGCAGCTAATACGCAGACAAGCCAAGCACAGGCTGCTGCTAATAATTACAACTCAGCTGTTGCTAAGGAAAATGATACTTACCAAGGTAAGCTATCTGCTCAAAAAGCAACTAATGCAGAAAATATTAAAAATGCTGAAGCATCTCTTGCATCCGTAACTGCTAATGCTAACAAGCCATATGAAGTCGCAACTACTAATGATGTTGCCGTTACTGGTCGAGTTGCTAAACCACAAACAGATGTTAAAGTTCCTGCTTATGTAACAAAATATGGAATTCATCTAGAAGTTCGTGGTTATAATGGTGCTATTCCTGTATCTGATTATACTTATCCTGAATTTGCTAATACTTATTATGGTGAATACCCTGATAGTGCTGTAATCACAAACAAGGCTGCTGAATCAACTCCACATGATATTTCAGAAATGCCATTAGACTTCCAACCAGGTCTATTAAGCTATGATGCTAAAAATGACCATTCAGAAAAAGTTTCTGCTGATGGTTTAACGGCTGACCAAGTTCAAGTATTACGGGCATTAGCTCTTTCATGGGAAAATGGTTTCCGTAACAATGTTTTCAAAAACTACCGTGAATTTTACAATGTGGTTAATAAGAATGATGGTTTTGTAAACGTTGCTCCAGTTGATTTAGTAAGTACTGACTTTACTGATAACATTGCAAATCAAGTTGTTGCTAACCGGACAAAGTACAATGTTGATAATAATAGCCATACTGTTAAAGACAGTGGAATGCCTACCGAAGCAACTTATAGTAGCATTATTAATAATGCCACCCAAAACTTGCAAAAGAGTTTAACAAGTGAATTTAATGGTAAGACAGTTTACACTGACGTTAATGAAAACTTAACTACTATGCAAGCTGGAACGCCAACTCTTCTAAATTACGCTATTAATCTCTACAACTCAATGCAGGGTATGTACTATGGGGAATTGGTAAACCCAACACACATCGGTGGACATGCAGTTAATCTTCTTCGTGCTGGTGTTCGCACTGTGGGAATTGGCTTCCAAAAGCTAACTGATGAAATGACTGCTAAGAATGGTTCAGGTGTTTCTGATCGCAAGAACCCATCATACGCTGTAACATTTGATCACATTGGATTTAACATTAACCATGATGCTAACTTAACTAAAGAAGTTCAAAATCGTAATGTATGGGGAACTTCAAGTGTTGATGCACAATTAAATACTATTAAGACTGCTCAATATCACGTTAATAAGGTACCAGGCACAAAGATGGTTACGCCAACTGCTACTGATGTGCAAAAAGCTACTGCTAGTGAACAACAAAAATTAGCTGATGTTAAGGCACAAGCACAACAATCTCTTGATGCATTAGCTAGTTCCCACCAAGCTAACTTAAATAAGCTTGAACAACAATATAATGATGCAAAGGCTCAAGTAAAAGCTAACTATGATGCTGCAGTTACTAAGGCAGCTAGTGTTCGTGATGCTGCTCTTAAGGCTACTGGAGCTGTTGATCTTCAAGCTTACAAGGCTCAATTAGACAGTGCCTACCAAAACTTAGTAAAGGCTGATCAAGTAGCTGCACAAAAGCTTGCTGCTGATCGTGACGCTAAGATCGCTAATATCAAGAAAACTGAAAATGCAAAGCTTGATGCTAAGATTAATGAACTTGTTCCAAGCATTGACCCACAAATCAAGCAATTGCAAGATCAACACCAAGCAGTTATTGCCCATGGTGATGCTGTTCTTGCTGAATTAAAGGCTGAAAACAAGGCTGCTTATAACAAACTTGCTGAACAATTCAACGTTCAATTAGCAGCTATTCAACAACGTGAAGATGCTAAGAGAGCTAATGAAGTTCGTTTAGCAAATAATACTGTTGTCCTTCCTTCAGCAGTGAAAGTTGCTAATGACGGTAATGTTGATACTGTTGCCTTCCCAACAACTTCAAACCCTCTACAAGCTGAAACTACTGGACGTGTTCAAACTGTTTCAGCACCATCAATTGTAAAGACAGCTACACAAACACCTATTGCGGTTGCACCAGTTGTTACTACAGTAAATCATGCTGCTGAAAACACTGTTAAGAGTAATGAAAGTTCAGCTCCAGTTGTAACACAAACCGCTGCAGTTGCTGCTACTACAAATAATGGTACACAAACATCGGTTGCTTCTACTGCTGATAACAAAGCCACTAAAGCAGACAACAGTGAGAAGTCAGTTGTAAAAGCTGACACTGTTGCTAAGAAGCAAACTCCTGCTAAGAAGAGTGAATCATCACAAAAGGTTGATCAATCTTCTATGTCAATTGTTGCTTTAGCTGCCACTGCATTACTTGGTACACTTGGTATCACTTACAGCTCAAAGAAGCGCCACAACTAATCCAAAACGGTTAATAAATACAAAAAGAGGCTGGGAACTCCCCAACCTCTTTATTATTTTAAACTGTCATTTTTTTGTGCGTCCTATAGCTTATCAATCAATGGTTGCATAAAATTATTATTGATTCGAGTAAGCTTATGATGGCTTCCTAAGTTTAGTTCATAGGCTAATCGCTCGGGATCATTTTGGTCATTAACTTTAATCATTCCTCGTCTTTTAAAGTTGAAATTTTCGACAATGTGCTGCATCGCTTTATTATTGCGGTGAGTGTCAACCCGAAAATTCTTAATTCCTTGCATTTGACCAACTGTTAGCAAGTTAGAAAAGAGCAACTTACTAAGTCCTTGTCCGCGATAATTACTGCTGATGGCGACCCGGTGAATGGTAGCGTAAGGTTCATCTGGTTGTTGCCACTTTCCCTGTGTAATGTTACGGTAGGTCGGTTCTGGGGTAAGCTGAAGAGTCGCAGTTGCCGCTACTTTATTACCATTAATTAATACCCAGTTTGTTTGCGTTGCAATATCTTGAGCAAAAGTTTCTCGATTTGGATAACCGTTTTGCCATTGCGGACTGCCATTTTTCTTTAGAAGGTCCTTTGCATCATTAATTATCTTCATGATTGCCGCTAAGTCTTGGGTCTGGGCGCGGCGCAAATATATTTCTGCCATTAGTATCCTCCCTTGATTAATAATATTTCTATTGTACGACATTTAGCCTTATTCAGCGGAGGAAATAGGCGAGATTATATTTCAGAAAGAAGTAGTTTGCGTTAGAATGAAAAGCAATGAGATGAATGGAGGATAAACGATGGCATTAACATGGACAATTATTTGGTGGTGTTTGCTACTGGTTATTCTCGTCAATGAAATTGCAGCCATTTATACTGTTTTCCGTGAAAAACGAGATATTGCCGCAACTTGGGCATGGTTGTTGGTGTTAATGCTGATTCCTGGGGTTGGTTTTATTCTATATGCTTTCTTTGGGCGAAAATTACCGCATAAACAATTAGCCCGAATAAAATCACAAACGCAGCTAAAATTAAAACAAGCACTAGAAAAGCAAAAGCAGCAATTCATCAATATGCCGAAGCCTAAAGATCAAACCGTCCAGATTTATCGACGGACCATCATGCTTTTTCAAAGTATTGATGATTCGTTTTTGACGCGGCACAATACTGTTGATATTTTCACAAATGGTAATGTGCTTTTTAAGCAAATGTTTGATGATATTGCAGCAGCGAAAAAGAGTATCCATATTGAGTTTTATACAATTTATAATGATCAAATTGGTAATGAATTACGGACTCTGCTTGAACAAAAGGCGGCTGAAGGAGTAGAAGTGCGAGTTCTTTACGATTCTTGGGGCTCGATGGGAGTCTGGCCAAGTTTCTATGATCATTTACGGGAAGTCGGTGGGTATGCAGCCCCATTCCTGATGTCCCGAAGTAATTTCTTTGATTTTCGGATAAACTACCGGGACCACCGGAAAATTGTTGTTATTGATGGTGAGATTGGGTATGTTGGTGGTTTTAATGTTGGGGACCAATACTTAGGACGCGTTCCTAAATTTGGTCCATGGCGTGATACCCACCTTCGAATTGTCGGCGGTGGCGTTTATGGCCTTCAGCGACGGTTTATCGGCGACTGGAATGCATCAATGAAAAAGGGTAAAGATAAGATTGTGCATTACCATCCTTACTTCCAACCAATTAGAGTTCATGGGGATGTTGCATTGCAGACTGTCTCTAGCGGTCCGGAAGCGCCATTGGAAAAAATTAAAATGGGATATTTACGTCTAATTAATGCAGCGCAAGATCATATTTGGATTCAAACTCCCTACTTGATCCCCGACGATAGTATTTTGGATGCGTTAAAAGTAGCGGCTCATTCAGGAATTGATGTACGGATAATGATTCCTTCAATGCCTGACCATGCCTTTGTATATCGGGCAACGCAATATTATGCTCGTGAGCTTGCTAATCATGGTGTAACAATTTATTACTATCAAAAGGGTTTCCTTCACGCTAAGACAATGATGATTGATGGTCGAATGGCTTCTGTCGGCTCTGCTAACCTTGACTTTCGGAGTTTTAAATTAAACTTCGAAATTAATGCCTTTATTTATAATCAAAATACAGTAGACGATCTTGAGCGGATTTTTGTTAATGATATTCGTGAATGCCGGGTAATTACATCTGCAATGTTTGCTGAGCAACCGCGCTGGTTAAGAGTTAAGCAAACGGTGTCACGTCTGCTGTTCCCAAT
>Ga0183011_10614_pt1 | contig 17103 bp, 18 predicted proteins | sample NAcewD2O_March_FD_122322 | JGI IMG/M metagenome (GOLD analysis project Ga0183011, IMG submission 122322) | Mouse cecal microbial communities from Vienna, Austria - N-Acetylneuraminic amended D2O_March | ecosystem: Host-associated > Mammals > Digestive system > Large intestine > Cecum | place... | reverse complement strand
CGGAATCATCCACCCCCGTCACGACTCCGCGCATTCCGGGAGGCATCTCCCTGTAGGGGTCATCCATCCTTACCAGTTCCACACGGCAGCCCTGCGGGTATTTTTCCCGCAGAGCCTCCAGCTCCTCCTTCCTGATGTCAAGCCTCATCCTGCACACCCCCGTTCCCCCGCTGGGATGCCAAAGCCGCCTCACGGCTGCGGAACATCCTGCCTATGGATACGCGGTAGAAATTCTGCGCCCTGTCGGTAAGCTCAAAATACCTGCCGTCATACCCCCGCACGGTGTACTGGTTTGTCAGCCCCTTTTTCTTATGGGTCAGCAGGAAGCAGGTGTCGCCTGTTCGCCAGCCGCCCGGAAGCGCCCTGTCCGGCCTGCATTCCCTGTAGGCGGTTTCCAGCGTCTCCATCGGGAACCCGAATTTCTCATAGGCGCGTTCCAGCACCCCGTAGTAAGCGCCGCTCGGCTCGCCAAGCCGCCTCCGCTCGTCCATGATGTAGGCCATCGCCGTCACTTCCTGCCCGCCGAGGCTCACCGTCAGGTCCTTTTTGTAGTAAAAGGAAGGGAAGCCCTCGTAGCGGTCAAGGCTCGCCTCGTCCGCCTCCCCGATTTCCCAAATCAACACCGGCACCCTGCTTCCCTCCTGCGGCTCTATGGTGGCGTATGCCCCCGTCAGCGAGCCTTTGAACAGCAGGCGGTAACCTTCCACCTCCGTCTGCCCCAAGAGCCGCGCCGCGGGACACCTGTGGGCCATCTGCCCCTCGTCCATGTTGCTCCCATAAGCAATGTAGCGTTTCTTCATAATCAATCATCCTTTCATTTTTTAGTGAGGCCGCCCTCCTACTGCCTTAAGGGCGGTCTCCCGCCCGTTATGGCCTTCAAGCCGCGTTCCGCCATGCGGAGTTGCCTTCGAGGTGTTTCAGGAAATGGAGCCTGCAGGTCTTGAACTCGTCCCCGCTTAAGCCCAGCCGGAGCATCCAGCACCGGAATGCGTATTTTTCGTTGTCGGTCACAGTCTTTCTTGCAGAGGCTTTCTTCTGCGTCAGCGCCTGGTGGCTCACCGCAAGGCAGAACTGTATGTATGCCTTGATCTCGCCCGCGTGGGTGGTGCTGTTGAAAAGCCGGAACTCCACCGTCCCTTTTGTGAAGGTCGAATGCAGGTTCAGCCCGTGGTACCTTGTATCGTTGTAATGCTCGTCCCTGCCCCTTGTGGAGCCCGCGTACCAGATGTCCTTTAAGGCTTCCATCGTCTGCGGCTTCCTGCGGTTGATGGCCTCCAGCAGCTTTTCGTTGGTCTTTTTGCACCACCGCAGCCTTGCGGGGTCGATCCGGAGGGCTTTGTAAAGGATGTCCTCCTTGCTCGCTATGATGTTCACAAGGTTCCGCAGGGTCTGCGGCGTGTAGCGGCTGGCGTCCACATGGATGTGTATCCCGCACTGGCTGTTCACAAATGCCCCGCTGTGCCTCAGCCGCCTTACGATCTCCTGCAGGTCCGCCATGTCCCCGTAGGTGAGGATGGGGCTGACGATCTCGCATTTGTATTCGTCCGCCGCCTGCACCGTGCGCCCGCCGCTTTTTTTCTGTGCGATGATGCTGGAGTCGTAGGTGGCCTTCCATGTCCTGCCCTGCCGGTCCTTTGCCCCGTAGGTCTTGTAGTAGGTGCCGAGGTAAAAACTCTCTGTCCCGAAATATTCTGCGATAACCTCAGCCGCCTTTTTCCTTGTGATCCCCGTCATTTCAATCTCGATCCCGAATCTCTGTGTCCTCATGTGCGTTTCCTCCTTGCGTCTGCTTTTCTTTTGGTAGTCTATTAATCACTCTGAACGCACTATTTATCCACTTATTTCTGCTCATAATGTACACAAAGATTCTTGGGGAAAAGACCGTAAATTTGTGTGTTTTACAGCCTTTTTAGCTGTGTTATTCCGGGTATCTTCTATGGTATAAATACGGGGTTTTCTTTACTCCATTCCGCATCTCGCCGCCTTGTCAGCGAGGATGAGCCTTTTCAGGTATTCCCCTTTGTCCCCCTGCCGCTCGAACCACTCCCTTGCCTCTGCGTCCTTTAAATTGAACTGGAGGTTGAACCGCAGCACCCTGTGGCGGTAATCCTCCTGGGCGGCCTTCCTCCGCTCCCTTTTTTCCTCATCGGAGAGCCTCTTTTTGCGCCCCCTCATTTTAAGCCCTCCCCGTCAAAACTCTGGTTGACCTGCTCGATCAGGACCGCGTCCGCCACCGCTTCGGCAAGCTCCGCCGCCTGCAGCCTTGCCGCCTCCCGCTCGTTCCTGCGGGCTTCCTGCCACCTCTGCTTGTTCGCCTCGGTGCGGAAAGCGGAATGCCCTTTCAGGTTCTTTAAAAGGAGGTTCCTTACCGTTTTCCCTTCCGCTCCGCCGAAGCCCAGGCGTAGGAGCCATATCCTCATGTAGTATTTTTCATTTTCCTCGATGGCCTCATCCGGCCTGATGCGTTTCTGCCCCCTTGCCTGCTGCGCCATCGCCGCCGCAAGCTGCGTGAATGCCCGTATCATGTCCGGGTCGTTGATGGCGGGGAGGGTGAATGCCGCTTTCCCGTCCGGGAAACTGATGCCCCTGCACCCTTCCGCATGGCTCTGGAATATCCGCAGGAAAGCCTCCGCATCGGGAACCTCCGCGCTGCCAAGTTCCTCCGCCAGTTCCGCCGGAATCCGGAAGACCTCCTCCGCAAATGCCCTGTTGATAAGGTACTGCTTGCTGTGGATGAGGAAGATGAGGTTCTTAAGCCCCTCCGCCGTCATGCCCTCCACCGGGAGGCTGACCGTTGTTTCCTCAATCTCCGTGTTGGGCGTTTCGATAAGGCCCTGCTCCAAAAGCCCTGCCCTTACCATCTCCGCCGTCTTTTCATCCTCCGTCTCCACCGCGCCGCTCCTGTCGATGGTGCAGTTCCCGATCTGGTAGCTGCAGGTGGGAACCCCAAGGTACTTTGAGGGCTGCCCTAAAATGGCGCTGACCGCCTTTACCACATCTTTCCTGTTTGCTGCATTCGTCTCAATCCTCATCCTTTTTTCCTCCGTTTTTTAAGCCCTCCGGCTTTGTTTTCCCTTTCGGTATTACATTAATCACTCTGAATGGGGATAAAAGCAACATAAATGTCAGAATAAATGTCACAATAAATAATCCGGGAACTGTGCATAGTACACAATGCCGCAAAGCACGAAATATACATTGGGCAGGGCGCAGCCATTCCCCCACATACGGTACTCCGCCGAATCGGAATGGGGGTCTTCCAGCCATTTGCGTATCTGGCTGTCAGACTTCGGTTTACTGGAGGTGCCTATAACTTTACGGTGGGTCTCGAACACCTCCCGCCAGAATATCATTTCTTCCTTCGTGGGATTCTCCGTACCCAGCCCGTCACACCACCAGTCCGGAAACCCCTGCAGCCTCGCGCATTCCGTAGGGGTCAGCCTGCGGACGATATAGTCCGGCTCTACTATATGGTAGTCGCCGCTGAACGCCTCCTGGTTGCCGAGCCACTGCTTGGAGCCCATGCTCGCGGAGATCGTACCAAATACATCCTTACCCGATGCCGTCCGCACATCATTTATTACCGGCGGGTCCTTATAATCCGTAGCCACCAGCGTGTTTGCCAGTTCCTTTTCCGCCCGCATGAAATAGGAATTCTTGCTCGTGCAGTAGGTGGGGTATGCCACCGCATGGCGGTCTGCCCCGGTCAGGCTGAAACACACGTCCTCATTCACCCCGCTGCCCTGCGGTCCGTTCTTATCATCCCTGCCGATCATGGAACCCTGCACCGCCACCACCGCAATGCCGCCCTGATTGCTGGACGGATTATTACAATTACAGTCAAGGGTCCGTGCGGTCTGCGCTTCATAAAAACCGCTGTGCGGGTTATCGGATTTCATGGCATTGCTCTCTTTGGAGCAGATGCCGAATGCCTGCACCACAAGCTCATTGCAGCGCGTTTCTCCTATATCGAAAGTATTCAGCGTGTTTGCCACTTCCCCGTCTTTCCATGTGGGCGCTTCCTCCGCAGAGTGTGGGCGCGTCCCCTTGCAGAAAGGCACGAACACGGTCTGGTCATTGTTGCAGGAAAGGGTGGCCGACTTGTCATCCTGTATGAGCGCCCCCTTCCCTCCATTTCCACCTCCGGCACGGATTTTCAGCGTCTTTGGCGTTTCCACCACGAAGGGCTGGTTGTTCCCGCCCATGCCATAGGTGGCGTTGACTGTGGGCGCAGTCTCCAAAGGCCCCGTGTATCTCGTGTCCTGCGAATGGTTTTCAAATACGGCCTGCTCCAGCACACACGGGGGATGGTGCGCCTCCGCCCTTAAGGTACACGTCACGTCATCGGTCACGTCCATGCGGCTGCCGCCCTGGTCGTTTAAACAGACCCTGATGCCGCCTGTTTCTCCAATGCACGGCGCAGCACCTCCGGCAGCTCCTTGCCACGCACGGAAGCCCTGCGGAGTATACCCTGACACGCCCTCGGACTCAAATAGTATCTTTCCGGCACTCCCGCCTGCAAAATCTGCGACAAGGTAGATGCGTTTTCTACGTTGGGGGACGCCCCACAGGCAGGCATCGACCACCCGCCATGCGAGGGAAAACCCGTCTGCCATGACGCATCCGGCATTCGCCCATTTTCCCCTTGGAGGTCCAGGAACAGGAATGTCCCCGTCTTTAACGGAGCAGACCGCTTCAAGGACTGCCCTGAAATCCTCCCCATTGTTTGAGGAGAAGGCCCCCGGCACGTTCTCCCATACGATAAATCTTGGGTATCTCCCATCTGTCGCACACCTCATTTCCTTTATGATCCTGATTGCCTGATAAAAAAGGCCGGATTGTCTGCCGTCAAGTCCTGCACGTTTTCCCGCTATTGAGAGGTCCGTGCAAGGTGAGCCGGATGTTATGATATCAACAGGTTCTATTTCATCCCCGCGGATGCTGTTCACATCGCCGTAATGCTTCACAAAGGGCAGCCGTTTTGTGGTCACCCGGATAGGAAACATCTCAATTTCCGAAGCCCACACCGGACGGATTCCGGCAAGAAGCCCGCCAAGTTCAAAAGCGCCGGAGCCGGAGAACAGGCTGCCCAGCGTCAGTTTTCCATTCTCATCCATCCGCAGCCGCCCCCTTCTCCAGTTCTGAATATGGGATTTTCACCCCGTCCCTCTCCACAAATACATTCTCTGCGGAGCCGGCCTGCTCGATATAGCGGTTCACGATGACGTCCGCAAACTTCTCATCCAGCTCTATGGTGTAGCAGATGCGGTTCGTCTGCTCGCAGGCAATCAACGTGGAGCCGGAGCCGCCGAAAGGGTCCAATACAATGCAGTTGCTCATACTGGAATTCTTGATGGGATATGCCACCAAGCCTACGGGCTTCATGGTCGGGTGCTGCCCGCTTTTCTTCGGGCGGTCAAATTCCCATATGGTGGTCTGTTTCCTGTCGGAATACCAGTTGTGCTTCCCGCCCTTCTTCCATCCGAACAGGCACGGTTCGTGCTGCCACTGGTAGGGGCTCCGCCCCAGCACAAGGCTCTGCTTCTTCCAGACGCAGCACCCGGAAAGGTAGAATCCCGCCGCCTTGAACGCGCTGCGGAAATTCAATCCCTCAGTGTCGGCATGGAACACATAGATGGATGCGTCCTGCTCCATGTTCTGCTCCATATTTACGAATGCGGCGAAAAGGAACTGGTAAAAACTCTCGTCCTCCATGTGGTCATTCTTTATCTTCCCGGCGCTCCCCTCATAATTTGCATTATACGGAGGGTCCGTCACCACGAGGTTTGCCTTCGCCCCTGCCATCAGCACATCGTATGTCTCCGGCAAAGTGGAATCGCCTACCACCAGCCTGTGCCGCCCAAGCGTCCACACATCCCCCATTTTCGCCACCGCAGGCTTTTCCAGTTCCGCATCAATATCAAAGTCATCCTCGGTCACTTTCTTATCGTGGACGGAATTGAATAGCTGCTCGATCTCCGGCGGTTCAAAGCCCGTGAAGGACACATCAAAGTCCGAATCCTGCAGGTCGGCAATCAAATCAGCCAACAGCTCCTTGTTCCATTCGCCCGTGATCTTATTGAGGGCTATGTTGAGCGCCTTCTCCTTCTGCTTGTCAATGTCAATGACGATGCAGTCAATCTCCCCATAGCCAAGATCGGAAAGCACAGCCACGCGCTGGTGTCCCCCGATGATGGTCATGTCTGAGTTGACGATCACCGGCTCCACATAGCCGAACTCCGTGATGGAGTTTTTTATCTTCTGGTATTCCTTATCACCCGGTTTCAGCTTTTTCCTCGGATTGTAAGATGCCGGAATCAAATCCGCTATTTTGATTTTCCGAAACTCCATTCTCTAATCCCTCCAGAACCTTGCCTTGATGTAGCAGTCATAACTGCAATACTTCGGTTTCCTGCTCCGGTAAAAGGAAAACTCCCTGCCGCAGCACTCGCATTTCTTCGTGCAGAGGGATTTATGGCTTCCCTCCTGCGGATGCGCTTTCCACCACTGCCTCCGGCATCTCTCTGAGCAGAACTTCCTCGGCCTGCCGGTTCCCGCCTGTGCCGTCTCCTTCCCGCAGCAGATACAGATGCCATTCTGCCCCTCCCGCTCCTGCAGGTTCTTCACGGTTGCCGCCACATAGCCGCCCATCCCTTTTGCCTTGCAGTGGTTGCGGACGATGTCGCGGGAAAGCCCAAGAGCCTCCGCAATGGCACGGTAGCCCATGCCTTTTAAGCGCATTTCCTTCACCTGCGCCGCCTCAAAATCGGTCATTTTCCCTTCACCTCCATCAAAAAAGGCCCAAAAACCACCGTTTTTTGATGGTTTTTAAGCCCAAAAACATGGGTTTTTCGGTACTTTCACGCAAAACTAAAGCGCCTGAAAGCCTTGAAAAATCAATGTTTATGTAAGATTTGGGGGCGTTTTCCTATCCCCCCTGTGCGAATTTGCGAAAATTTACGTTTGAGGGGGCGGCGGTCGCTATTTTTCGACAGTTGTAGAGATAACTCGCCCCCCTTCCCCATGCAGATTTCCACGGGAAATGTTGTGCCTTGTCGGAATATGAAAGAAAAGGAACTATCACGGAAACCGTCAGTAATGGAACACCTGATAGCGATCCTCCGTCATGGTTTTATGGTCGTGGCAGCTCTTACAAAGGCTCTGCCAGTTCGCCTCATCCCAGAACAGTTTCGCATCCCCTCTGTGTGGGATGATGTGGTCAACCACGGTTGCTTTCACCAATCGTCCCTGCTCCATGCACCTGACACAGAGAGGATATGCCTTTAAGAACCGTTTCCGTGCTTTCTCCCACCTGCCATCGTATCCACGGACGGATGCGCTGGCACGGTCAGAGGCGTGCAGCCTTGCGTGGTCAGTGCAGTACATCCCGTCCGTCAGCTTCGGGCATCCGGGATGCTTACACGGTTTCATCGGTTTCCTCGGCATGGCGTCACCACTTCCTCACGCCGCCGTAATACTTGTCAGCGACTGCCTCCTGCTGGTACTGCGGCAGGCTCCGCAGTCTCTCGCTCACCTTTTCCAGTAACTGCGCCTGTTCTTCCCTCGTCTTATGGAAATGGCAGGTCTCGCCCTGGCATTTCCCACAGCGCAGAATGTTGCAGTTCCCGTTTTCATTCTTTGCAAAACAATCCATCAGCATCTCCTTTCCACCCTTTCCGCAAAAGAAAAGGACAGCGGTGAAAGGATAAAGTCCGCTGCCCTGTGCGGAGGACGTGAAAAAAGCCCCGTGGATTTTCCATCAGGGCTCCCTACACTTCTTCGCATCATAACCATAGCACAATATTTTTTCCTTTGCAATAAACCACTTGGTAAACCATCCAGTAAACCACTTAGTAAACCAGTCAGTAAACCATCACGCAAAACCCTGTCCGCAAACACGCATAAACACTGGATTCCTGCTTACCCCTCCCTTGAAAAAATGTCCTCCAGGGCGGGAAAAACTTTTTCAAAAAAATTTTTTTTATTTTAACTCAGCATTACTTCCAGGTCGTTTTTCTCCCGGATTTCGTAAAAAACATCCATCTCCTTCAGCGCCTTCCTCCTGTATTTCCCGATCATGGTGTGGGAAACACCGTACTTCTCGGAAAGCTCCTGCCAGTCCATCCCTTCCACCACCATATCCGTTATGACCTCCGGCAGCTTGCCGCTCAGACGGCTGACGCAGTAATGGAAGAACTCGATCTCCGCTTTCTTCCTGCGGTACTGCTCCAGAAGGCCGTCAAACATCTCATCCTCCAGCCTGTCCGCCGTCCTGCGGTAATTCAGTGCCACGGATGCTGTCCTGTCGGAAGTCTCTCCCTCCTGCACCTTTTCCCCTTCCGGCTTTGCAAGGCACATGGATTTTATCACCTCGTCCGCATCAATGCCGCGGAAATTGGTGATGCGGAATTTCAGTAAATCCACCTCCTGCTTTTTTGCTGTATAACTCCTGAACATTTCCTCTGCTTTCATTCTCCGCCTCCAATCCTCGCTTTTACCGCATCCACAAGTGCCGACTGCCCGCAGTCCTTTTTCTCCAGCGCCGCCATTACCCTCTCATCCAGTGTGCCTTTGGAAATTAAATGGTGGATTACAACCGTCTCCTCCTGTCCCTGCCGCCACAGCCTTGCGTTCATCTGCTGGTATAGTTCCAGTGACCATGTCAGCCCGAACCACACCAGCGTGGAGCCGCCCGCCTGCAGATTCAGGCCGTGTCCGGCTGACGCAGGGTGGATTGCCGCCACCGGGATTTCCCCAGCATTCCACTTTTTCATATCCTCCGCCGTGTCCAGTTCCACCGCCCTAGTGCGCTCCATGATCCTCTGTAAATCATGCTTGTACCAGTAGGCGACCAGCACAGGCTTGCCATTTGCTGCCTCGATCAAGTCCTCCAGTGCTTCCAGTTTGCGGTCATGGATGTGTTTCACGTTCCCGTTCTCATCGTAGACCGCCCCATCCGCCATCTGTAAAAGTTTGTTGGAAAGCGCCGCCGCGTTCACCGCGTCAATGTCACCGTCAGAAAAGGGAAGGAGCATATCCCGCTCTAGCTGCTCATACAATGCCATTTCCTTTTCGCTCATGGAAACCTCCACACGGTTATAGACGCATTCCGGCATTTCCAGATAATCCACTGCCTTCATGCTGATGCAGATGTCGGAGATCAGTTCGTAGATCATATCCTCCGCACCCTCCCTGGGCTTATAGGAAAAGACCATCTCACGGCTGCGCTTGTCCGGCACGAAGAACCGTTCCCGGTAGCCGCCGATGAACCGCCCAAGCCTCTGCCCCATATCGAGGATGCCGATTTCCGCCCAAAGGTCAATCAGCCCATTGGGTGCAGGTGTCCCGGTCAGCCCCACAATGCGCCGAACCATCGGGCGCACTTTTTTCAGAGCCTTGAACCGTTTTGCCTTATGGGACTTGAAGGACGAAAGCTCATCAATCACCACCATGTCAAAATCAAAAGGGATGCCGCTCTCATTGACAAGCCACTCCACGTTTTCCCTGTTGATGACGTAAACCTGTGCTTTCCTGCCAAGTGCGGCCATCCTCTCTTTTTCAGAGCCAAGCACCGCCGACATCCCAACTTCTGATAAGTGATCCCATTTTTTCAGTTCCGCGGGCCATGTATCCCTTGATACCCGGAGTGGACCAATTACCAGTATTTTTCGGATGTCAAAATAGTCATACAGCAGTTCCCATATGGCGGTGAGCGTGATCACCGTTTTTCCAAGACCGCAATCCAAAAATAATGCGCTCACCTTATGGCTTATGATAAATTCTTTTGCATACTCCTGATATTCATGTGGCACATATCTCATCCAGCACACCTCCGATCTGCTCTGCCCCGTCAACCACATAGACGGGAAACCCTAAACTCATAAGCTGCCGCATCCGTTTCTCCTGCAATGGCCTCGGCTTTTTCCCCGGAGCCTTAAGCTCCACGAATGCGATCTTCCTCCCAGGCAGCAAGACGATTCTGTCCGGCACCCCATCCAGACCGGGGGAGATGAACTTCACCGCCATGCCTCCCATCTTTTTCACCGCGTCTGTGAATATCTTTTCCACACGTTTTTCGGAATGAACCACAGCCATAACGTCCCACCTTCCTCTCCGTCCACATGGACTGACTTCACGCCCAGCAGGGCCTTCTGCCGCTTCACCTCTGTCTTTTTTATGCCGTTTTCCTCTGCCAGTTCATACACCTTTTTGTAATCCATAAATCCGTCTTTCAGGATATCCTCCAAAAACATAACTGCCTCCAATCTTAGGAACAACGGAACGAACGAACAAAAAAATCCCTATATTGCTATACGCGTGTATGACATACACACACATCCTCTTTCTCTTTTATTTTTATATTTCTCATATAATAAAGGTTGTTCCGTTGTTCCTATAAATCCGCTAACGCCCATAGTTGCTGGCTTTTTTCAAAGAACAATCTGCCGGAACAATCATCCGCCTTGTTCCGTTTGTTCCCGGCAGTACGCCCTCTGCTTCCCGTAAACAGGGAAAACATACATCCCCGTCCTCGTCCCGGCATACTTCTCCCATCCTTCGATCTTGCGCATGATGGCGTTGATCTCATAGGAATCTATCTTTTTGAGCGCCGAGGACTCCCGCCCGAAGCACTCGCACCATATCTCCATGTTGCAGACCAGCGTCCGGCGCACGGTCCCCTTCCGCTGCGACTCCCCGAATTCACTGCCGTTTAAGAAGTTCCTGCGGTCATATAAACTCATTTCATCCCAATCCTCCGGGAGCAGCGTGTCAAGGTACGTCCGCACCAGGCCCTCCCGGTCATCCGTCTCCATCGCCTCCGCCTGCTCCGCAATGGCAATCTGTGCCTCCTCCCCTTCGAGGTAGAGCTTCTCCCCGGAACGGTACAGCGACACCGCCTCCGCCCATATCTGCCATATCTCCTCCCCGGTGATCTGCCAGGGCTTCTTCCGGCTCTCCCTGCCCACCCGGACAGGCCAGAAGCGGCGGTTGCCCGTCACGTCACGGAGGAACCCGTTTTCTGAGTTGGTGCTTCCCACGATGATGCACTGGCGCGGGTGGCTCTCCACATTCATGCCGTAGCTGGCACGGTACTTGTCATCCACGCGGGAGAGGAAGGACTTCACGGTCTCCACATCGGTCTTACGCATCCCGGCAAGCTCGCCCAGCTCCAGTATCCAGTAGCCCTGCAGTTTCTCCGGGCCGGACTTGTCGCGCATATCGGTGAGGGTCAGGCTGTCGGAGAACCACGCGCCGCCCAGCTTCGCAAAGAGTGTGGACTTGCCGATGCCCTGCGGACCGTTCAGGATGAGGACGGAATCAAACTTGATCCCCGGCTGGTATATCCGCGCCACAGCCGCCGCCATCGTCTTACGGGTGACCGCCCGCGTGTAGCTGGTATCCTCCGCGGCGAAGTAATCCACCAGCAAAGTCTCCACCCTTCCCGTGCCGTCCCATTCCGGCAGGGCATCAAGGTATTCACGCACCGGGTGGTATGCCCGCTTCGCCGCCACCGCAAGCACAGCGTCCTTCGTCCTGGTCGGGGAGTACACGCCATACACATTGCTCAGATATACTTTCAGGGATGCGAAGTCAGCGTCATTCCACCCCGGCTTGATCTGCTTCCACGGCAAGCCCTCCCCGGCATCTATCCCGTCCCGGTGGAGGTTGAAGGCAATGGAGCGCAGGCGCTCATCGCTTCGCATGACCAGCACAAGGTTATCCAGCGTGGGCTTCACTGCGCCCTGCCTGTCAAGCTCCAGCGACTTCTGCCAGTCATCGGACGGGGCGAATTCCTCCCCCGCCGCTTTCTGCCGCTCCTGCGCCAGCGTGGCTTTCACGTTTTCATCCTTCACGGCAAACTCGCTCATGGCACCAAAAGAAGGCAGCTTGGCAGGCTCCGTGTCCTCGGATGTTTTCACATCCATCTCACCGAACCTGTGTATCCGCACCATGTCAAAGGCGTTCATCAGCTTCCCGCAGGCCGGGTCAGTGGCATGGTGGGAGTAGGCGAATTTCCCCTCATAAATGACCACGCCCGCCTGCGAGTCAGCCGGGATATAGTCATACCGCCCCGGCATGGCGCTTGGCTGGTAGACATCGGAAAGGAAGTTTGCTATTGCTTCCTCGATGGAATACGTCCGGCAGAATGCGCCGATCACTCCATCTTTGGAAAGTGGGTCTGCCTGTTTCCTCATTTCCCTCTGGACGATGCTCTGCTGTCTGCTGCTCACCGGCCATTCGGAGGAATCCCGCCAGTCCTTATACCGTGAAAGCACATCGTCCGGGTTAAGCGGCTCCCCCTCAATGTCACGGAAAATAAATTCCCCGTCAGAGGAGGTGGACGGCCAGTACATGAGGCGGCTCGGCTCATAGGTGGTGTCATCGAACATCTCAATCCCGATGTCCTCCGCCACCTTGCGCGCCACCGCCACATATTCATCCGGCGACACCGGGCGGGATAAGATAATCACAAGGCGCAGCCTCGGATTCTCCGGCGTGTGCTTGTGGGTGGAATAAATGAAACAGCGGTAATTATACAGCATCTCTATCTGCTCGATCACTCCCGGAACTGCATGGTCAATATCCAGCGTTATGATAATGCGGAACTCCACACAGTCCTTCTTCCTCCTACCGCCTTTCAGCCTGCCTCCCACAAAGCCGCCCACGTCCTTGATGGCGTCCTGCTTTGCTTTCGTCATCTTCATATACTGCTCCACGGTCTCCGCCGTGCGGATGGTATGGGAGATGCGCTCTATAAATTCATCCAGCTCCATCTCCACGTTGTTCCACCGCTTCTCCATCCTTGAATTGCCTGTTGATATATACAGTTTCATTCCTTCCTGCCCTCCAATAATTTCAGATTTTTCATGCACTGGTTATAGATGATCTGCTCTTCCCTGGCCTTCCTTCGGTAGAAATGCCATTCCTCCGATTTTGCCGTAAGGGACTCCGCCTTTTCCGAAAACGCCTGTGCTTTCCCGGAATGCTCCCGTGCCTTTATCCGTAAGAACTGTTTCAGTTTCTCCCTGTCATCCTCTTTTGCAAAGCGCCGGATCAGCGGGAACACCTTCCTTGCCACCGCCAACCTGCATGGGAAGAACTCATGGATATAAAGCTCCATCCTCCCGTTCTTATAAACCATCCTTACCGTTTCCTTTTCCGCTTTCTGCTCCGCCATACGCATCCCGCCGTAGGCAGTCGGGTCATGGTACCCTTCCGCATTCCTTCTCTCCATATATTTCTCCCTCTACATTTTCTGATAAAAACTACACTGGTAACCGTCCGCCCGGAGCGGCAGTCCCTCCGCCCATACAGGCTGAACCGCCATAACCTCACACATCTCATCCACGGAGCCGATTCCATCCGGCACTTCCGCTATGATCTCATCATGGCAGTGCATCACGATAGGATAACCTTTCTTCTCCACCCGGAGCATTGCCTCCGCCAGTAAATCCCTCGCCGTCCCCTGCACGATGTTCTCCACCAGCTTGGGGCCGTAGGTTTCTATCCGGCTCCATTTCTTGTTTTCGGAAATCCCCTCATAGGTCAGACCATCGCGCCCGAATCGGTTCACTGCCATCCTCGGCTTCACATAGGACAGCTTGCGCCCGGACGGGAGCGTGATAAATAAAATCCCGCTCTTATATTCAAAAATGATCTTTCCGACTTTTGTTTTCTGCTTTTCGGTAACCGCCTTTATTGCCGCCGCATCCACATCCCACCAGAACTGCACCATATGCGGATTGGCTTTCCGCCATGCCGCCACAAGCGGAGGAAGTTCATCTTCGGTCAGCCCCATATCCAAAGCCCCCATTGAAACGAGTGCGCCAGTGGAGCCGCCATATTGGCAGGCGAGGGAAGCTACTTTACCTTTCGCCCGCTCCGGACTGCCCTTTCCGATCTCCGCCATAGGGATGCCGAACATCCTCGATGCCGTCATTTCATACAGTTTCCCGTCACCACGGAAAACGTCCAGCACCCATTCCTCGCCGGAAAGCCACCCCATGACACGGGCTTCAATGGCAGAAAAGTCTGCCACCACAAAGCGGCATCCCTGCTTTGGGATAAAGGCTGTACGGATTAATTCTGAAAGCACATTCGGTGTGGAATCATATAAAAGTTCGATATCCTCAAATCTGCCTTGTTTCACAAGCTCCCTCGCCAGTTCCAGATCGGGAATGTAGTTTTTTGGCAGATTTTGGATTTGCACTATTTTGCCTGACCATCTTGACGTCCGATTTGCGCCGCAGAACATCAGCATCCCGTGTACCCTGCCATCCGAACAGACAGACCGCTCCATAGCCTCATACTTCTTCACGGATGTTTTTGCCATTAATAATCTTAATTTGAGCAGTTCCTCCACTTCCCCGTCCGTCTCCGCTATCATCTCCGCCACTGCTTTCTTGGAAAGGCTCTCCGCCTCCATCCCCATGTCCCCAAGCCAGCCTTTGAGCTGTGCCACGGAGTTGGGATTCTCCAAGCCCGTCAGTTCATAGGCGCGTTTCGTCACCACTTCCTTATGCAGACGCTCACAGGCAATGGCCTGCTCCACAAGCCCCATATCCACCAGAACGCCCCGGTCATTGATGCGCTGGTCTAAGCGGTACAGTTCCATCTCGCTTTCCGGGATGGGGAAATTATGCAGTTTCCTGCGGATGGATTTCTCCACATCCACATCCCTCTTGCAGTAGGTCTTGAATAGTTCCCACTTCTCCGGCGCATGGCAGGGGAGGTTCCTCGCCCTGCCGCCGTTTGCTTTGGTCGGCTTGCAGGGGACGCAGAAATACCGGATCAGTTCCTTGCCCTCCTTCATCTTCTGCTCATCCAGACCAAGCACCCTGCCCACGTCCTCCAGTGACCGTGGCAGGGCGAGCATTGCCGCCTGCACCGCGCTGCAATGCCAGGACTCCGGGGGAATGTATCTCGCGAAATGTTTTGACAGGCAGGTGCGCTCAAAATTCGCATTGTATGCTGTCTTGGTCACTGACACGTCAAAGATGGCATCCTCCACTTCTGCCGGGAGTTTCTCCCCCTGTGCCAGATCTATGATCTGTGTTTCCCCTCCGTCAAAGGAATAAGCAAATAATAAAATCTCAAAAGCAGGGCTGTCCGCATAGGCGTATACCCCGCATTTGATCAAATCCACATCGCTGAAACTTTCGATATCCATTTCAAGCACCCGTTCCATGACAAGCCTCCCTCCTTCCGTACTTTGGATGACGGGCGGCAGTTCCCCGCCGCCCTGTTATGCCTATCCAAGAAAATCTTCCTCGTCATCCACTTCCACCGCGTCAAAGTCATCCTCTGCGTTCGTCCTGCCGCCCAGCGACTCCCCGTCACGCAGCTTCTGGATGTTGCCAAGCCCTGCGGCGATGCCCTTATTGCCGTTGGTGGAAAAGCCGTAGAAGTTCACGCTGATCCTGCCATAGCACCCGGAATATACCTCCGACTGGTCGAGGATAGGCTGTACGTTTTTATCCACCACCTGCGGCGCCTGCTTGCTGTTGGCGTTGAAGAAGTAGCTGTCCGCATAAGCCTCATCCTCCGGGCGGTCAATGTCGCCGTCCCTTAAGGGGAGTTTTAAGTTCGCCGGGACCTTGCCGCCCCACTTGGAGACGGAATCCTTCTTTGCCTGCTCGATTGCCCTTTTTATTTTCTCAATGGTCTCCGTGTCCGACTTCGGTATGATGGCCGATACGGAATACTTGGGGTCCCCGTCGCTGACTGCGTTGGGCTCCCAGCAGTGCAGGTAGGAAAACCTGCACGGTACGATCACTTTTGTAAGGTTTGCATTTTCATTACTCATGGTATTCATTCCTCCTTAAAATCCGCCTCTGCGGTTGCTGCAACAATCTCCTGCCTCTTGTCCGATTCCGGCACTAAGGTCACCTTGCCCTGCGGCTTGTAGACCAGCTTCCCAAGCACCTCTGCAAATTTCTTCTTCCCAAGCAGGCGCTCCATCTCCGTAATGCCGATGAGCGTCTTTTTGTAGATATCCGTGTACCCGGCTTTCTGCGCCGCCTGCGCCACTTCCTCCTCATCCGTGTATTTCCTGTTGCTCCTGCCCTCGACTAACTTAAAGCCGGCCCACTTCTTACCCTTAGTGACCGCCTCGTCCTGCGCGTAGGCGTAGACGTCCGCTGACCATTTGGCAAGCTCGTCCGCCACTTTCAGGACTTCCGCGATTTCCTCATCCGTAAGGAGCGGAGGCTGCTTGAACTCCATCTGCGCCAGCCGCAGGTATTCCTCCGCCCTTGCCCTGCAGGTGTTCTTCGCCCTGCAGAAACGGCACCAGTCGCCGGAGCGGTACTCACCCTCTCCCTTGATGGCAAGCACGGCCTTTGGCTTCAGTTCCATCTCCACCCATTCCATCAGGTCCTTTACGGAAATCTCCCATGTGCTGACGGATTCCAGCCTCGGCTGGTAGATTGTCATTCGGATAATCTCAATGTCATAGAGGGCATCGAACAGTTCCAGTGCGCCAAGCCCGTACAGCATCATCTGCGGGTTCCACTCCGCATCCACCGGCACGCCTTTCCCGTATTTAAAGTCAATGACGGTAAGGATATGGTCAGCAACGATCAGAAGGTCACCCGTCCCGAATCCCTCCGGCACATAGGCGGAGTAGTCCAGCCGCTGCTCGATCAGCACCACCGGGTCCGCACATTCCTGCCTTGCCAGCTCCACCTGCTCCATCGCAAAGGCCACATACCCGTCCGTGCATTCCTCCATCTCGTCACACTGGTAATCCGACACCGGGCGTTTTGACCGCCTCTTTAATGCTTTTTTCAGCTTATGCTCCGCAAGTGCGTGGGCGGCGGTGCCTTCCTCGGCATAGACGCTGCCGCCCGGTTCATCCCTGAACTGCTCCTCCAGCCTTGCGGAAGGCGTGCAGGAGAGCCACCGCTTGGAGGAAGATGCGGAAAGAAGTGCGTGTTTCCCCATCACAGCACCTGCGCTTCCTGCATCAGCGCCGGGTAGTCCTCCGGCTTCACCGCCGAGAGCTTCGCCGCGCCGTACTTCTGCAAAAGTTCCTTTATTTCCTTCGATTTCCCCTCCTGGGTCTTCTGCGCCATCAGCGCCCGGATGCCCTCCAGCGTG
>Ga0183011_10022_pt2 | contig 17241 bp, 8 predicted proteins | sample NAcewD2O_March_FD_122322 | JGI IMG/M metagenome (GOLD analysis project Ga0183011, IMG submission 122322) | Mouse cecal microbial communities from Vienna, Austria - N-Acetylneuraminic amended D2O_March | ecosystem: Host-associated > Mammals > Digestive system > Large intestine > Cecum | place... | reverse complement strand
GCGCCCTAACAAATCTATCCAAGTTTTCCATAATAAAAATCCCTTAAATGATGATATTACCAATGAAGCCATTACAACTTCATTACATCCGCAAATTTCGCAATAAAAAACCGAATGCCCCAAAATCCTGCAATATATCAATAAATCCGACCCTCCACCACCCCTATTCGCCTGCAACATTGCAACCTCAAAAAGCAAATCAGATGTAACTTCTTATTTAAGCCGATTGTCGCCCATACTCACAATAAAACCACCACATATTCAGTTTATAGGTTATGGTTTAAGTCCACGGAAATCTATGAATTTTTCATTCTATAAAACATATACGACCTAAACCTTTAAACCTTAAACTAATTTACCTTAAAACGATATGACACGATTCTCAATATTTTCAATTTTTGCCGGTATCACACTATCGGTGTCGGCACAACAATCAGCCACAGTGCCACCCTTACCGGAGATACCCCAGCCGATGAGGGAAAACATGATACGAATGGATGACAATAAGACATTTCAGGAAGTGCAGCTTAACATCCCTATACACGAGGGTCCTTTTCAACCATCATGGGAATCCATAGAGGCAAATTATTCCGGAGAACCCAAATGGCTTAGGGAGGCAAAAGTGGGATTCTGGGTGCATTTCGGACCACAATCCGCAGGCGAGAGCGGCGACTGGTATGCACGCAACCTCTACAAGGAGAATTCCACTGCCTACCGCAACCATCTGAACCGTTACGGGCATCCATCTGAAGTAGGCTACAAAGACGTCTTGCACACGTGGAATCCGGAAAAATTCAATCCGGAATATCTGACTAAATTATATAAGAAAGCCGGAGCTCGCTTCCTTATGATACAGGGTGTGCATCACGATAATTACGACCTATGGGATTCTCACTATCATCCCTGGAACTCCGTCAACATCGGACCAAAGCGCGATATGCTCCGAGAATGGGCAGACGCATGCCGCAAACAAGATATGCATTACGGTGTGACGTTTCACCATGAATACACATGGTGGTGGTGGCAGACCGCCTTTCAATGCGACACGCAGGGAGATAAAGCCGGAGTGCCTTACGATGGCAACCTCACTCCGGAAGATGGGAAAGGTAAATGGTGGGAAGGCTACGACCCTCGCCTGCTATACGGCATCAACCTCAGGGAATATGAGACAGTGGCAGAAAATGCCAACACCCCTTGGTCCCCTCCTAAAGCAGGCATCTTCTGGAGGCATCTTGACTATGCCAAATGGTTTGCCACACAATGGGCATTACGCATAATGGACGTCACCGCCAACTATGACCCCGATTTCATATATACTGACGGCACTGTGGAGGGTCCCTTCACAGGGGATGGTACCGGCACAGGCTACAAATGCAATGCCATGCAGACCGTTATGGCAGACTACTATAACCGCCAATTGAAAAACAGAGGGAAAGTAGATGGATTCAGCATAATAAAGTTCCGCCATCCCACAAATGGGGCTGTCAACACTGCTGAATTTGCATTTCCGGACACCATCAACGTTTCGCAACCATGGATAAGAGAAGCTCCGGTGGGTGACTGGTTCTACGCTCCGGGGTTTACTTATGACAGCTCATCCGTGATACGTTTCATCATTGAGGCGATATGTCGTGACGGCAATGCGGCCCTCAATATCCCGCTACGTCCGGACGGATCTTTGGACGAGGAATGTGAAAAGATGCTGCTGGAAGTGGGAGAATGGATGGATATCAATGGGAAAGCCGTCTACGGAAGCCACGCATGGAAAGTGCTTGGAGAGGGAGAAATGGAGGACGGCCATCTCCGGAAACTTCCCGGAGGGGGACTTGGTAAACATCACAAGGAATACCCCTTCTCTCCCAAAGATATACGCTTTACCATAGGGAAGGATGGCGCACTCTACGCATTCCTGATGTCTCTTCCATCTTCCGGCGAGACCATCACGATAAAATCACTCGGTCTGCCGGAAATGAAAGTCAATGAGGTCTCGATGCTTGGCAGCAAAAGACGTATCAAATGGCAACAGACCACCGACGGGTTACAGATAACGACACCCGACAAATTACCTTGCCGCACATCCATCGTATTCCGAATCAAATGCTAAAGAGACAGTTTTTTAACGATATATAAAATATCAACGGGTTACAATACATAATCATTAACTGTATTAATAAAGAAATTTGCAACGATATCAGCAGCCTCCTTCTCATAGCCATTAAAACTATGGTCAACACCCTTGATCAATCTCAAGCTACCATTTTGATATATGTCATTATAGCGTAGGCTATACGTATACGGTACTATGATATCACTCGTGCCATGAAGCATCAGAACCGGACCCTGATACTGCAATGCGGTATCGTATATAGGAAGCGTCTGAGCTGTCACTATATAATCGCGCCCGATTTTTATGCCGCTGGGCAACTCCACATACTCAGGGGGCGTAATGGGATCATACTTTGCCCCTTGAGTATTGCCCCTTATGGCATCTTCACGCAGAACGGCAGCCGGAGCAAGGAGTGCCACCCCCTTTACTGCATCCTTATCCAATTCACCAGCTAACATTGAAGCCACAACACCACCTTGCGAATGCCCTATCAGATAGATATCCGAAACCCATGGTAAATCGCGGACATACTCATAGACTGCCTTTGCATCGGCTATCTCTTTAGGCACCGTCATATCAACAAATTCTCCGTCACTGTCGCCGCAACCGTCAAAGTCAAAACGTATTGCCCCTATTCCACATTCCGACAACTTGTCATAGATGGCTCTAAGAAGAGGACGATGGCGGTTGCTACCAAAACCATGCATAAGAATTGCCACAGTTTTTTTCTCATTAGTGTTAAGCGATGGTACACTTAAATCGGCCATCAGTTTACCATTAGGACCCTGAATAACTATCGTCTGCGTCTGGGCTGAAATCGCGAATGCAGAGATTATTGCTGCCATAAATAAAAAAATTTTTCTCATTATTATTTTGTTTTATATGTAAGAGTTAAGTTGTCCAACCTTCATTGATTACTGTTTATTTTTATTGCCTAAACATCTTTTTTCATCACTTGGTTTGAAAGCAGATGCTTCAGTCAGACTTTTTCCTTATCACAGAATCAGCCGGATCCTCGACGCGGGGATTGCTCATCCACCGACGTATAGCCGACATTTTGGGAATGAGCCTTGTGACAGTCGTCTTATACGTACTCATAATTATCAACAATATCATGACAATCCCTACAAGAATAAGATATCCGTAACATTCTTTCAAAGTCATCATTACACTTTGTCGTGAAACCACCGCCATGGTCTCGCTCCATGACGGCATATCAAATGGCAACACTGTACCGTCTATATTTTCTGATGCCGACATGCTGTTTTTGACCACTGCCCAATTGTAAAGCCGTTGCACGAGGGCAGCACCGGCAGCATTGCCAATTCCACACCGCGAATAACCGATTGCACTAAGTCCGAAGAAAAAGTAAGAAAAAGGTACGCTTTGGGAAAGATATACATTTGAAATTGATCCGATCATAACCTCCGATATACCGACTGCAACCAATGGGATGAAGAATGCTTCCTTGTTGGTGTTGCCGTCAATCAAAAAATACATGGCTACGATATATGACGTCAGTAACGCGAAAGACAATACGAGGTATTGCTTGGTGTTCCAGCACCATTTCACTTTTGTATAAAATGCGAGTATCGCGCCTAAAAGCACACCATACAGAATTGGATAATTAAGGGATATGACGTTCAAAGAATCGTATCCCAAGATGGGATTGACATATATTGACTGTAATAATCTTGGGGCAGATTGGAGTATCGACGCTACAAAGAGCCAGAATATTATTTTCCATACCGCAGTATAAGAAAAAATATGCAGGCTGAGATAAGGCCTTTCATGAAAACGCGACCTACACCACGCTCCGGCAAAAAACAGACAGCAAATCAACGTGCCCAACCATACTTGATTACCTCGCCACCATTCATAATGCTCCCCATAACAGAAAATCCACATCCCTGATATGATAAACCCGCACCAAAGGATAAATCCGATTAAGTCAATCCCTTTAAGCGACATATAAGGGCCCGGTCGATGATCCGGTTTCATCATAAAATATACTATTGCGACATGAATCATCAGTAATAGGATTACAAAAAGATTCATCAACCTCCAATTTCCATAATACGTTAGATATGCAGTGGTCAATCCGGAAAGATATGTTCCCCCAACTACCATAAAATATATTACGGGGAAAAATATCGCATAGTTTCGAGAAGGAGTTACACAAAGCCTGAAATTGCTTGTACATCCAAACATGCCGAGCATCTTGAAAAAACCGGCGATAAAACTTGCCCCACACACTACCCATGGAATTGCTATACTCATTGTGATAGCTGTGCAAAACATCAGACCTATTCCGGACACAAAAAACAACTGACGGGTATACATGGCAAACTTCAGACGATACATCACGGGGAAACAGACCGTTATACCCGCCAGCATACAGTAGCCCGCCATCTGCACATCCTCATTAAGAAACGAAATCTCACCCACCATCTGATTCATGGAAGAAAGATTTATGCTACCGGCATATTGATATAGGAATCCAAATATCAATATCAACCATACGCGCACACGACGAGGCACGCCGTCATGATACATCAGCAACTGTCGGGTGCGTATAATTGAATTGCCCGTCTTATACACTCCTATTGCCATCACATCAACTCACATTCAACATTCAATCCTGCCTTAAGTCTGGTCATATCCTCCGGTGAATTATCCTCGGTAAATCGGATTTTTACCGGAAGCCTCTGTTCCACCTTTACAAAGTTTCCGGTTGCATTGTCTTGCGGGACAATTGAATATTGAGCTCCTGTGGCATTTGAGATTGCCTCTATGACACCCACATAAGTTTTCCCCGGAATAGCATCCACGGTAATCTTCACATTATCGCCTATTTCCATTTCTGCTGTCTGACTTTCCTTATAATTGGCAATGACCCACACATCATTCTCATTAACTATGGAAAGCAATGTCTGTCCGGGTTGTACAAGTTGACCGGATTCTATATTACGTCGCGACGTGTAACCATCTACAGGAGCTGTAATCACAGTATACGACATATTGAGCCTTGCAAGCTCCTTTGAAGCGTTGGCAAGTTCAATTTCTGCATCCTGCTGTCCGAGTTGCTGTGTCTTCTCATCCTTGTAGAGCATTGTTGATTCCCTTTTACGACACAATCGCTCGTATTTTGCCTTCAACGCCTCATACCTGGTAAGGGCATCATCATATTGTTTTGGAGTGACTGCCTTATCATCCAGAAGATTTTGGTATCTCCCGAGATCTCTACCGGCATTCTCCATCTCCACACGCACCTCATCAATCGAAGCCTCACTCACACCGATTTCGCTCGCCGTGGTTGAGATAGCTGCCCTTACAGTCGATTTTCTTGATAAGGCATTCTGAAGACGTGCATTTGCCTGGGCAAGTGCAAGGGCATATTCGGTATCATCAATCACCAAAAGTGTATCACCGCGATGCACAAATGTATATTCATCAAACCGCACCTCCTTTATATAGCCTTGCACACGGGCATTTATCGGCACAATCTGCCTCCGCACCTGCGCATTATCTGTAAACGTCGACACATTGAATCTAATGAATTCACTTGCTATCCACCATAACCCGAACGCAAGCACACACAACACAAAAATATTTTGTATAAGTCTTCTCGTCTTACGATTCATCATATAACTCCTGAAATATATTTTAGTTGGAAATAATAATAAAGCACGTCAACCCGGGCATTGACAAGGCGCATCTCCGCATCAAGTTTTGAGGCAGACGCATCAAGCATATCCGTCAGCAGGGAAAGATCACTGCCATAACGACGTTCCACGATACGGTAATTTTCCGATGCGAGATCCACATTTTTCCTTTGTGTCCACACATGCTCTATTGCCTCTATGTAATTACGATAAGCGCGGTCAAGATTCCTGTCAATCTCTTCCTCACTCCCTTTATATGAATCGATAAGATGATCCCTCTCCAGAGTGGCTGCCTGAATCTTATGCGTTGACTTGTAGAATGCCGATGGCGTGAAAGATATCTTGAGTCCAACGTACCATTTGCCGAGATTCTTGTCAAGCACGGGGGTATGCGTAGTGATAGGTGCGGAAAGAGATGCCGCTGCACCGATTCCAATTTTAGGCAATCGATCACTCTTAAATAATTTTACACTCGACTTCAACAAGTTCCATTGGAATTCATAATATTTGAGTACGGGCGACTCGGCACGACTAAGTTTTCTCCATTCCGGAAGAGGCATTGCCGAAAAATTTATACGGTCAAAATCTATGGCCGGCACTATAGTGTCCGTATCATTCATTTGTAAATAGCTCACAAGACTATAATTGAGATTGCTGATTGAATTCACCACTGCAAGCCTGTCGTATTTCAGATTTGACAGATTTAGTTCATAACGTGTCACGTCATTAGCAAGAACAAGACCTTGGGAAGCACGCGCCTTCATCTCATCTATAAGCCCACACGTTATCCTTATGTTTTCATCATACACGCCAAGGAGATTCAGATTTTTTGCCAGTTCAAGATATAATTTAACTACCGTCATTTTCATACGAATTTTAATCAGCTCTACATTATTATCCGCAATCCTATACTGGGCATCAGCTCGAGCTACACGGGCTGTCAGTTCCCCTCCCGTATATATCGGCTGGTATACCGATATTGAAAGCGAGTTGCCCCAATGAGTCATCGGAGACCTTGAGCCTCCTCCTAAATCCCTGTCAAGCACATAAGCATTGCCGAGATAGTCTTCCTCAAGCATCAATCCTATATCAGGAAGCCAACAGTCTTTTTCCGCTCTTTCTCTCATAAAGGCAACTTCCCTCTCATTACAAGCTATGCGTATTTCCGTATTATCAACCTCTACTTGTTGAAACAAATCCTCAATGGTCAGAGAAATGGATCGGGCTGATGCATTACACGTGAAGAGGAAAACAGCCATAACAATCATTACCAATAACTGTATCATATTATATCTATACTTCATAAACGTTCAATTTCATCCTGCAAAATTATACAAAAAATACAGCACGTAATGTGCTGTATGGTTCAATCAAATGTGCTGTATAGCTCAATATCAATTTTCAGAAGTTTGAGTATCTCTGCTTTTTGAAGGTGAACAACCGAAATGCTTTCGATAGGCTCTACAAAAATGAGAAAAATTCTTAAATCCTACATCGCTCATTATCTGCACTATTGAGCGTTCCGTAGACATGATTAGCTCCTGTGCGACCTGAAGACGACGACGCATTATCCAATTGCGGGGAGAAATCTCACTCAACTTTTTAAAATCGCGTTTGAAAGTTGACAAACTCCGACCCGTATAATGAGCCAAATCCTCTATGGTCAGGTCATACATATAGTTATGTTGCATAAAATCCAATATATCCGGACGCCATCTATCAGTAAAATCAAATAAGGAAGCATAAGTTTTCACGTCTGTATGCAGAACCAAATGTATCGCCTCACGCACCTTAATGTCAAGCCATCCCTTCTCAGGTCGGCACCCAATCTCCCAATATGGTTTGAATGAGTCAAACAAACTGACAAGCATTGGGGATTGTCTAATTTTCAAGACCGTTTTTTTGCTACGGCAAATATTATCCGGGATATTGGCATGAGATAGAGATTTATAAAAATCAAACAACAGTCCTCTTGGAAAGAACAACATCACAGATACATGGTATCCCATCTCGGGGGAAGGATGTTTCTCAATACTTACACGATGATCCTTCCTGATAAAAACGCATTCATTCTCCTTGACCGCTGACACTACCATACCGTCAATCATAACCTTCATACTTCCTCGCGCTACATAGAGCAGAGCATGTTCACTTAGACGGAAATGACATCCCTCCATATCCTTACTATATGAAGCGGTAAAGATATCTTCCGTATTAAAAGTAACAACTTTTGACATTTCAAAATTTAAGACTTATTGGTCAGAAAACGTATCAAACCGAGAGATATTGTTGAAAAATAATTATAAGCATTATCTCCTTTATCGATTTTGGAACTTTGTGCATATTGACCGACATGCTAAGATCAATCTTCTCAAGCTCCAAAATCAACTCAACCAATTGCCCATATCCTACATATTGCCATGGGATGGAATCTATTTCATTACTTGGAGACCTTCCGCGTTAGAGGGATTTCAGGATGATGGTGTTGGCGTGGTTAACCTCATAAAATTCGGACACACGACAAACGAGAAAGCGGGTCTTCTGACGACGGTTGGTGTAACCGCCGGTCGGAAGACCCGCTTTTTCTAATGGATGGTCGAGTGATCTGTTTTGATGAGGGGCACTCGACCTGCTTCTTGTTTATTTCTATTCTATTTTTTATTTCACCTCTACCTTGCGGCTTACTTTGCCGTCGGCGGTATTGATGACTACTACATAGATGCCTGCTGCGAGGTTCTCTTCGATTTCAGAGGCAGCCTCGGCAACTTTCATTCCGTTGAGATCGTAAACCTCTACGCTCTTGATTGCTCCGGTTTCTCCTTTGACGATGAGTTTGCCATTCTCTACAGTGACTACTACCTCACCATTCTGGATGCTGTCTACACCTGACTTAACGTCGACGTTGATGATGTAGGGATCGCCAAGCGTACCTACGAAGTCTTCGTTGAAGTTGATTCTCTGCTCAAGTGCGGATTCTTCGTGTGTGATGGCTGAGATTACACGGAATCTGATTTCGTCGCCGGTGTTACCGAAGACGCTGATCATCATGTAGCCGTCAACAACGACTCCGATACCACGACATTCGTCACCACAGAATGCTGCCACTTCATAGTCGTCGCCGTCAACGAATATGCCACCGGCTTCAGCTATGCGTGCAGTCACAGGCATTACGGAGGGATATTTGCCACTCATGACAACCCATCCAGCCTCGCTCTCTTTTCTTTCGATTCTTCTTGAAGGCTGTGCCTCTGATTCGGCAACGATGTTGTAGATGAATTCTTTATCGTTGTTGCTGAAGAATAGGTAGCCGGCACCATGTTCCAAATGACCGAGATCACCGATCCACTCACCCTCTGCGCTCAACTGCATGAAGCCGTCGCGACCTACGATCATGTCGCCTTCCTCTGCTGCGAGATTAGAGAAGAGGTCGGATACGTTGAGGCTGCCTTCATCTACGGGGCAACCGATCCAATTCCAGCCCTTGTTCAGAGTGATAGCAGCGGAGGGGTCGAATGAAACGCCTGCCACATTGTTGTTCTGAACTGCACCCTTAGTGAATACCTTATAAGCCTCAAGTGGTTTTAGTTCTGTGAGTGTACCTACGAGACCGAGCTGCGGGTCGCGAATCACTTCCTGAGTCTGAGAAAGCACACGGTCAACATCTGCTGAAAGGATGCTGTCGACAGCCACGGCATTCTCCACATTGTGGGAGATCCAGTTCCAACCCTCTTCGAGAGCGTAATCCATGTTTGTCTTTCTCAACATATAGTCGAGGCTTACTACATCAGATGCATAATCCTTATACTTGGCATAAGCCTTCACAGTCAAGGTATCGGTCGTGAGGCTGATAGGCTCAGTGTATTTAATGCTATTCTCATTAGGTTCAGAACCGTCGAGAGTATAGAAGATATCAGCCTTTGTGGTCAAGCTTGAAAGCTCTACTTTTGAAGAGCGGTAGAGTTTCGAGCCGGATGCCAATGAAGCAGCCGGATCAACTACCCATACAGCATGCTCACCAACTTTGAACGAAGCAGCAGCGGCATTATCATTCGCAAATAGATAAGCTTCGAAAGCAGCAGGCACTGTGTCAGCCTCTACCTTATTGAATGTAGCACCAGCCTCATCGAGAAGATAGAGATTACTTGCGCAACGCTCAGTGTTGTAGTTGCCATAGAGAGTGAAGTTCTTACCTACAGCCTTCACCTCTTCCGGAACCGGAGTGTATTCCACGTCGTAGACGAGTGAATCAGGGGTTGAGACACCGGTAGCCGAGAATGTGACGGGCACAGACTCAAACGGGGCGTATACGTTTGCAAGGAACGGATGGTTTGCCTTGATAGTATCCACAGGGGTCAATGTCTCAGCGTTCTCATCAGCGAATGAAATGAGCGAGATACCATCATTGTCACGCGGAGTGAACTCCTTGCCAAACTCAAATTCAGTCGGAGTGAACGGAAGCACAATGCCTCTCCATCCGCCAAACTCATCACCTACAGCACCCGGAACGTCGACAGTAAGAGAGATCTTATGGTCGGCAAGGCTGAAGCTTGCAGGCGCGTTGAACGCATACTTGCCATCGATAGCAATGTCGGCACGAGCCACACGAGAGCCCGCCTTATTGATGATGACGTTGAGCGAATCGCCTGTCACACCGTCGAAGCCTTCGGGCAGATAGATGAGACAGTTGGGGTTGATGCCCTTGAATGAAGCATCCGTCACGCCTTCACCGGCACGGGTAGCAGCCTGTGTCCGGCTCATGATCATGATGCTTGTAAGAGACGAACATCCGGCAAATGCACTGTCGCCGATAGACTCCACGCTTGCGAGAGTCACAGATTCAAGATTGCTACATCCTGCGAAAGAGTTGGCACCTACAGAAGATACGGTAGCGGGGAGCACCACATCCTTAAGATTCTCCATGCCTTTGAATGCATCAGTCGGGATAGACTCGTTAGTCATTTCCGAGAGGTTGAGCACCTCAAGCGATTCAAACTTATCACGGAGATTGCGGAATGCATCTTCATCCAATTCACCGCCGATGTTGAGGGTGGTTATATCCTTCGCGTTTTCATTCTCTACGAGTTTAACCTCATCCTGAGAAACGTCATCACCATCTTCGACAACAAGAGAAGTCGTGACCTTAATCTTGGTATCGCCCTGGAGATTTTCGAATGTATAGACACCATTCTCATCCGGCACAAGACGCGTGGTCTCGGTGCGGTATGTAGGATTCTCCTTGCCGACAGAGGTCATTATCTTACTTTCAGCAACGACAGTCAGTTCTACATTCGGAGCAGGATTCTTCAGACGGAACTTATAGTTGTAAGCCTCGCGGTAAAGAGTAGGTGTAGGCACATTAGAGGGTCTGCTGTAGTCCCAAGTGGTGCTTTCGGGATCAAACACCCAGAAGTCAGGGATATCCTTCCATTCATTTTCCGGATCGAGATCAACAAACTCAGGAGTGATTGATTCTGGAGTCTCAAATGCGAAACTATAGAAGAACACTACCTTTATCACGTGGTTCTCAACAGGAGAATAAGGCACCTTATAGACACCTCGGTAACAACCGTAGTAGGGTGTACGCTCCGACTTATCCACACCATTGTCATATACCTTGAACGCCACGTTGGGACGGAATACCGGATTCGGGATATAATACGAGGGCTTAAGATTTGGCATACCTACCTGCGGGTTATTGCCTATATTCTCTGGCACCTTATCATAATCCCAAGTCGCACTACCATATTTGAATGAGCGGTCTTGATCAATCTGGATATTGAAGTAACGGATGGATGTTGTCTGTCCCAGATCCTTCCAATAAGCTGCCGTACTATATAAGTTCTCAGCCCCCTTAGGTACTTCCAATGTTATAGCTGAGGGATTAGACGGGAAGGGGGTCATATTGCCCGTTACGGGAGGTTCATTTCCCTTCATCACAATCTTCTTCAATGCGATACATGCAGAGAATGCTCCCTCTCCCACATATTGTACGGAAGCAGGAAGTGTGATTTCAGAAAGTTTAGAGCAACGGCTAAATGCATTTCCCTCAATATTGACAAGATTATTAGGAAGAATGAATGTCTGCAAAGCAGTTGCAACTCCGGCATTCTTCGAGGCAAATGCATCTGATGGGATTGCATTTGCAAGATCACGCACACCCTTTATAGTTGCATCTGAAAGGTCAAGGTCAACGATTGTGGCTGCATGGTTGCGGAATGCATCAAAATCCTCGGTGCGGATCGTACCTATCACTTTAAGACGAGCAGGACACTGCTCAATCTTGGCAGCAAGCTCCCCTTCACGCACATTCACTACAGTATAGGCATTAGCACCCTGAGGCACCACCTGAATAGCAATCTCAAGATCCTCCGTAACAGAAGGTATATTAAGATTTGCCACAGCAGCGTCAACCACCTTGTTTATTCCATTCACAGCAATTGTGATACGGTTGGTCACAGCCACCGGAGTAACCCTTAGATTCAAAGGCATCCCTCTCACTACTTGTGTTACAGCTCCTTGTATATTTGCGCCCTCAATCTTCTCAGGCATATTGATATTATGATATACCACACGGTTGCCCACCGCCGAGATATAATCAGTTATTGTGTCGCTGTCAGCCTTCACAACACTCCATTTCTTCTTATTAAAAGAAGAAACGATACGGATCATATTGCCTTCACGTACTGTAGCATCCTTTATCTGACAAGTAAAATTGCAAGGAAGATTTCCAAAGTTATATGAAGAATTTGACACTACCGGAGAAATCAGTTCCTTAATACGGTTATCCTTATCCGTAAGTGCGGCACAATAGAATAGAGCAGCATTGTCAGAAGGAATGGCAAGAGCGTTCGCACGAATCGTAAACGATTTTCCAACCGCCACATTCACCACGTCAGAGACAAGACCCACGCCTCCGGCAGCTCCTGTAATCTTCCAAGGCGACATATCGTAGCTTTCCTCCGGCTGACGGAAGTTGGCATGGATAAGAGTGTTGGAATTGATGGTCGCTTTGTATACACCAGAATTGTCAGGATAGAGACGAGTGTTGTTGGCATACATTTCCATCATGGCATCGCCATAAGAGTCAGCCGTTTCAACAGTAAATGAATACTGTGAGCCCGGAGCTACTGTAGTGCCTTCAGAGAGCGCAGTGAATTTAACACCACTTGTCTCCTGAAGTATAACATTGTATTCTGTTGCAGCCACGGCATTCTCCTCAACAAATTCCTTGAAGTCCTGCCAGTTCTCCTTAGCCTTATAAGCGGCAGTAGCACCTACAGGCACAACAAGTTTGGCTTTTGGAGTTCCCTCGAACACACACCAGTTTACCCATGCCGGAGAAGAGCGACGCACAATCACCTCATTCAAGCTGCGGCAACCAAGAAAAATATTATATTCATAATTGCTTACCGATGCTGGAATCTCAATAGATTGAAGACCGCTGTAGCTGAAACATCCGCTCTTGAAAGTGTTAAGGTTTCTCGGAAGGATAATCTGACGGAGTGATGAACATTTCGTGAATGCCTTTGCAGGAATTGCATTAGCAGGGTTCGCACCGTTTGCAACGATATTCACACCTGATATGTCAAGACGAGAAAGTTTCATCCTCTCTCGCATGAACGTGAAGTCGTTCACATCAATTGTTCCATACAGCGTAAGGTCAGTGATTATTCCAGCATCTTCGTCACTAATGAGCTGCGAAAGGTTGCCGGCTTGTACCCAAAGGTTACGTTTTGAAATTACATCGGCAGCATTGCGCACAATCACGCTTATCTCCTGGTCGCTGTTGACGTTTGTCACCTTATAGTTGTGGTTGGCATCCGGAGAAAGAATGAATCCGTTAGCCTTCACCGACACAACCTGGTCGGGAGATGTAGACACAACATTGAAAGTGAAGTCACGTCCCTTTATGACGCGCGGATCATCGCAAGTGATCACGGCACCCTCCACATCAGCGGGCATGGTCATGTTGAAATAAGGTATATCATACCCTTTCGCCAGAGCCTCGCCAAGAGTGAGAAGGTCGTTTGCAACCGGCAGCCAGTTGTCGTCGCCGGATCCTTTTGTCACGACACGCACCACATCGCCATCGGCAATCTGAGTCCCTTCGGGCACTGTGCAGGAGAAGTCCGTGTAGTTTACAATCTGCAAAGACTGTATGCCGATATTTCTTCCGTTGCCGAGAAGAGCCTTGAATGTGCCGTCAGCACTGAACAGACCGGTGGATATGCTGCCGGAGAAATCATTGTTGGTGATGTTCTTTAGCGCACCTACCCTCACGGAGAATGAGACCCCGGGCTGAAGATCGGTCACGTTGATGGTCATACCGATCTGGCGTTCGTCGCTCGTGATATGTATGGGAGACCATCTTGAGGCTCTTTCTGTGGGTTTGATGTTGTAGACTATTGTCGTGAGGTTGTTGAAGCTATGAGATGTGCTGACGGTTGGGTTCAATGCGTTTGATGCATAGAAACCGTCGGCAGAGCCGCCCCAGCCCCAATTGATATGGAAATAAGGGGTGTCGCCCATCATTCTGTAGCCGTCGCACACGAAAGCGTGACCTGCGGATACATCCTGACCGCTGTAAAGCACCGGACGACCTTCATCAATCTCATTTACGATCAAGGCATCCCAAGATGCACGATCCATCTCGCTACCCTTCTTGTATGACACACCGGCATCATAACCGAACATCTCTACAAGAGCAGCGGGCACTTTCACCTCGAATGCGCTTGAACTTGACATGCCGAAGTCGGTGCCTATCGCTATTGCCGCGTCAGCCACGAGAGTCGCCACCGCGTCAGCCTCTTCGGAAGAATAGCCATTGTTACGATAATTGTCGTTGCGCATATTTTTCCAGTCGTATGCAGTAGTCTCCCCGTCTTTCACGAGAGAAGCGGGACGCATGGCGGGATAATCATAATATTTCATGATTTCAGCCAATGCGGTTCCGACGCATCCTACGAGACGACGGTTGGGCACATTGTTGTTGAAAGGGGCTTCCTGACTCCATGTGGGAGTGGCGAGCACTTTCTCGACTGAATTAGCCATCGGCACCGCAATGCTGCGGGTAGTGGCAATCTTAGGTTGTTCCACACGCATCAGCATCTGACCCGCCATCTCGGGAACAGACTGTTGCTGCCATACCGAGGTAGTGGAGAAACCGATCACAGGCTCCACCGTGTCATCTGCCGACACGATGATGAATCCCTCTCCGTCAATGGCGTTAAACACATAATACTTCGGAGTGGATCCAGCAGTCTCCACATGCACAAGTTTCAGCGCGTCAACGTCTGCCAAACGAGAGACATCACCATTGCTGAAAAAAGTCGCGGCGGCGGTCTTTGCACCGTCTGCGGTCAGTACGCCGCCCCGGGCAAGTCCCGGGGTCAGCATACATGATCCGATAAACAGCGTCTGCAAAATCTGTTTAAGCATAATCTGTCTGTTTATTATTTGTTGTTTATTTGTTTCTTCTGATATTCATTGAAGATATCTTGCCTCTACTCTTTAGAATGCCACCTTTCTGCCATTGATGATGTACATTCCTTTGGGTAGACGCTCGGCAGCCTCCTTGATGGTGACATCTTTCAGGATAAGGATACCACGGAGATTATATACTGTCAATCTCTCGTTCTCATCTGTGAAGATGCTTGTCAGACCGGATATTACTGAGGTGGTGCCGTGGATCTCGACATCATGTGAAGGCATTGTTGCCGGAATCTCCTCTTCCCAGCCATCAAATACTCTGTTGGAAGGGAGTTCTACCTCAGGTATCTCAATCGGAGCACCCATCTCAAGCTGTGCGGTATAGAAGATATCTCCGTCAAGATATACTGTGAGGTTGTAGAGTATTGCTGTATATTCCGCCTCTACTGTCAAGTCTTCGGAAGGCATTGTCTCAGGAAGATTTGCCCAACCGGTAAACTCGTAACCCTCTTTCTCAGGTGCATCAACTGCTGCGATTTCAGTTCCGGTCTCAACCTCAACTGCCTTGTAAACCTCACCGTCCACCATGTAGGTGAGGGTGAAGATGTACTGCTCGAACTCGGCGGACAGCTTGATGTCGCCTGCAACTGTCATCTTACGGGTTGCATTCGTGTCGCCGTCGCTCCACTTAACGAAACGATACTTGGCATCAGCGGTTGCGGTGAACTCGATCTCAGTGCCGTCAAGGTACTGACCGTTCTTGAAGTCCACATTACCACCGTTTCCGGCTGTAATATCTACAGTATAATATTTGGTGTAGGTTGCGTTTACGGTAACGTCCTTGGCAGGCATTATCTCGGGGAGACCCTCCCAACCTGCGAACTCGTAGCCATCCTTCACGGGTCCTGCCTTTGCCTCAATTTTGGCTCCTGCCTCAACATCAACTGCCTTGTAAACCTCACCGTCCACCATGTAGGTAAGGGTGAAGACGTACTGCTCGAACTCGGCGGACAGCTTGATGTCGCCTGCAACTGTCATCTTACGGGTTGCATTCGTGTCGCCGTCGCTCCACTTAACGAAGCGGTACTTGGCATCAGCGGTTGCGGTGAACTCGATCTCAGTGCCGTCAAGGTACTGACCGTTCTTGAAGTCCACATTACCACCGTTTCCGGCTGTAATATCTACTGAATGGTATTTGGTGAAGGTTGCGTTTACGGTAACGTCCTTGGCGGGCATTGTCTCGGGGAGACCCTCCCAGCTTGCGAACTCGTAACCCTCCTTCTCAGGTCCATCCTCGGCTACAATCTTGGCTCCAGCCTCAACATCAACTGTCTTGTAAACCTCACCGTCCAACATGTAGGTAAGGGTGAAGACGTACTGCTCGAACTCGGCGGAAAGTTTGATGTCGCCTGCAACTGTAATATTACGGGTCGCTTTCGTGTCGCCGTCGCTCCACTTAACGAAGCGGTACTTCGGATCAGCTACTGCCGTGAACTCTATCTCAGTGCCGGCAAGGTACTGACCGTTCTTGAATTCAACCTTACCACCCTCTCCGGCTGTGATCTCCACTGAATGGTACTGGGTGAAGGTTGCATTTACGGTAACGTCCTTAGCGGGCATTGTCTCGGGAAGTGCATCCCAACCTGCGAACTCATAACCCTCTTTCTCAGGTGCATCAACTGCTGCAATCTTGGCTCCAGCCTCAACATCAACTGTCTTGTAAACCTCACCGTCCAACATGTAGGTAAGGGTGAAGACGTACTGCTCGAACTCGGCGGAAAGTTTGATGTCGCCTGCAACTGTAATATTACGGGTCGCTTTCGTGTCGCCGTCGCTCCACTTAACGAAGCGGTACTTCGGATCAGCTACTGCCGTGAACTCGATCTCAGTGCCGTCAAGGTACTGACCGTTCTTGAAGTCCACCTTACCACCGTTTCCGGCTGTGATATCTACTGAATGGTATTTGGTAAAGGTTGCGTTTACGGTAACGTCCTTGGCGGGCATTGTCTCGGGGAGACCCTCCCAGCTTGCGAACTCGTA
>Ga0183011_10608_pt1 | contig 17266 bp, 14 predicted proteins | sample NAcewD2O_March_FD_122322 | JGI IMG/M metagenome (GOLD analysis project Ga0183011, IMG submission 122322) | Mouse cecal microbial communities from Vienna, Austria - N-Acetylneuraminic amended D2O_March | ecosystem: Host-associated > Mammals > Digestive system > Large intestine > Cecum | place... | reverse complement strand
AAGGTGTACAAGGTAAGCACCGGGGAAATGAATGATTACGGGAGGACATCAGGGAAAAGGGGCGTTAACTGGTCCCGGTATGGAAAGATTGAGGACCTGAACGCCACAACAGAGCGTTTTGTGCTTACAAGGGACAGGTCTTTTACCTTTGCGATTGATGCGCTCGATGCAGATGAAACCGAAGAAAGCCTCGAGGCGGCTTCCGCCCTTGCGCGCCAGATCAGGGAAGTTGTGATTCCGGAAGTTGATACCTATACCTACGGAAAGATGTGCGCAGGCGCAGGAACCAAGCCGGAAGCTGTAGAGCTGACACCCTCGAACATTTATGATGAAATTATCAAGGCGGGGAATGTGCTGGATAATGCGGAAGTGCCGGAGACAGGGCGTGTCCTGGTAGTGACGCCGGATACATACCATTTGATGAAGAAGTGCAAGGATATCACTATGGAGACTGATACCGGCAATGATATGCGGATCAGGGGCGTTATCGGCAATCTGGACGGTGCGAATGTGCAGAAGATTCCGGCCAACAGACTGCCGGCCGGGTTCGGCTTCATGCTCGCCCATCCGTGTGCGACAGTCGCACCGACAAAGCTTGCAAGCTATAAAACCCACGATGATCAGCCCGGAATCAGTGGTGTGCTGGTAGAGGGGCGCATTGCCTATGATGCTTTTGTGCTGGAGAATAAGGCAAAGGCTATCTATTATCAGGCTAAAGCAACAGGAGCATAATTCAATAATCTGACGGAGTATCCCGGGCTTTCCTGTGGATTGTCCGGGGTATTCCATATATGGGAGGGTGCAGAGCATGAACAAGAATCATGAGGGATATACAGACTATACCGCCTGTGAAGCTGTCAGAAGGGCAGACAGGGACAGGAAACGGAAAAGGGCAGTGGACAGCCCCCTGCACCTTACATACCGCTTAGAAGAGGCTGGAGGGTTCGCGGAAGCAAGAAATACCGTGTGCAGGTGATGGATATGACGAATGAGCAGTTAGCGGCAAGGATACAGGCCGGAGAGGATACCGCTGAGAATATGCTTCAGCTGTGGCAACAAAATAAAGGATTCATTGCAAAGCTGGCTATGAAGTACCAGGGCTGTGCCGAGCTGGACGACCTGAAGCAGGAAGGTTATATCGGCCTGTATGAAGCCGTGCGCCAGTATGACCCGGAGAAGGGAGCGTCATTCATCGGCTATGCAGGCTTCTGGATCAGGCAGGCCATGAAGCGGTACATAGATAACTGCTGCAGCGTGGTGAGGATCCCGGTAAATGCAGGGGAATGGATCCAGAATTACCACAGGGCTGTGAAGGAGTACCGGAAGTATTACGGCACAGAACCGCCGGAACGCGCCCTGTGCCCTATTTTGAAGGTCAGCCGGGAAAAACTGCACTCCATACAGAAAGATGCCAGAATGGGGCAGATAGACAGCCTGAGCAGGCCGGTATCCGGAGAGGATGAAGAGCTGACGCTTGCGGATATGGTTTCTTCCGGTGAGGATATGGAAGAGGGTATTATAAAGGCTCTGGACAGGGAAAATATGGAGCGTGAGCTGTGGCTGGCCGTGGATGATCTGCCGGACAGCCTTCCTGCGGTGGTGCGGTTCCGGTACCGGGAAGGGAAGACGCTGGAGCAGACAGGCCGGAGTCTGGGCGTGAGCAGGAGCCGGATAACCGAGCTGGAACGGAAAGCCTTCCGGATGTTAAGGACAGAGAAAAGAAGCAGGAAGTTCCGGTGCTACTATGAGGAATACCTGAAGGCGGCCCCGGTGCACCATGTGGGGGTGGAGAGCTTCAACCGCACATGGACAAGCTCCGTTGAAAGGGATGCGCTTAGGGCATACAGGATTCGTTGAGGGGTATGTAATTGAGTGCGCTTAGTAACATGTTAGTAACAAAAATAGCCGGAAAAGCCTATAAATACGTTTTTTAATCTTTAACGTTTCTTAAGAATTTCCATCACCAGTCCTTAAAAATTACCTGCTATTATAATCCCATAAGAAACAAGGATTGTAACGGTCTGTCGGTGATTATCCTCTGGGAGGGATTGCACTTCGCGGCGGGATGCCTTATAGTGGAAGGGAGGTGATGGAGATGTCGAGAATATTAGTATGTGATGACGACAAAGAAATTGTTGAGGCAATTGAAATATATCTTACTCAGGAGGGCTATGAGATCAGTAAGGCTTATGACGGAGAGGAAGCGCTTAAGAAGCTGAAAGAGGAGAAAATAGACCTTCTCGTAATTGATGTGATGATGCCGAGGCTGGACGGCATCCGGGCGACGCTGAAGATCCGGGAGAAGAATAATATGCCGATTATTATTCTGTCGGCAAAGTCTGAGGATGCGGACAAGATACTGGGACTTAATATCGGGGCGGATGATTATATTACGAAGCCTTTTAACCCATTAGAGCTGGTTGCAAGAGTCAAATCGCAGATACGCAGGTATACTCAGCTCGGGAGCATGTCCGGCGCGATGACGGATGAGGCGGTGTACAGTACCGGCGGCTTGTCCATCAACGATGATCTGAAGGAAGTGACTGTGGACGGCGAGCCGGTAAAGCTGACGCCGATAGAGTATAATATTTTGTTGCTGCTGGTAAAGAATCAAGGGAGAGTATTTTCCATTGAACAGATTTACGAAAGTATCTGGAATGAGGAGGCGCTGGGCGCGGATAATACAGTGGCGGTACATATCCGGCATATCCGGGAGAAGATAGAAATTAACCCAAAGGATCCGAGATATCTGAAAGTAGTCTGGGGAGTAGGCTATAAGGTGGAGAAGCTCTGATTCTAATGAAGTGCCGTTATTTTGAATGGCAGAATGGAGTAAATATGAATAAGAAATGGTATAGAGGGAAGCTGGTGAAGGGGATTCTTGCGGCATTTGCACATGTGCTTGCAGTTCTTCTGATAATCAGTATGTTATGGATATGGGCATGTCCCAGCGCGGCAGAGGATGCGCTGGAAGGGAAGCATGTAGAATATGAGGACTCAGAGGCTCTGAGTTCTCTTATGTTTTCAGACGCCCGGTATATTGCCCGGGCAATACAGATCAAAGAGAATATGGAGGTCAAAGGCGTTTATGATGAAAATAAGATCGTGGATATTAAAAGGTTCGCTGAGGATGGAATTATAGACGGCAAGGAGGAATCCGGTCTTGCATACACGCTTGGAAACCTGAGGGAATGGGCGGAAGCATATTATGAGTATGACACGCTGGAGAGCGGAGATTACGGCACATCGACAAAGGATCCGATTATCGTGGGACAGAAGCCGGATAGGACCTATGAGTATTTCCGTTACAGTGAGCTGAGAAAGAAGATCGATGACGGAGAATTCCGGTTTGTCATGGAGTCAGAGGATATGACTGCATATGATATTCTTCGTGAATTAAGGAATGGAGCCTGGTATGAGGGAAGCGCAGATACCGGACCCTACGCCCTTCTGGATTCGGAAAATAATGTGCGTCTAACTAACTGCTGGAATTACGACGGCTTCTGGATTGAGGAGAATTGTGCGCCCATAGGAGCCGGGAGTATCCTTGAGGTTGCAAATGAGAATCCGGAATGGAACGGGAAACTGGAGGAAGCTTTCCGGAATATTTATACATCACTGAATATACTGAATGATGAATATGGAATTTATAGTGAGACGCTGGAGGAGTATAAGGAGGGCTATACGAATCTGCAGTATCTGTTTGTGAATAAAACAGAACAGAGTGTGTATACGAATCGCAAGGAATATGAGGACTATGATGAGTTTGAGGAAAACATTTCCAGAATGAAGGAGCTTGGCAGATATGCGGTAATTGTGCCGAAGCTTTCGGATTATGAGGGCAATCTGCCGGAGGATAGAGGAAATGGATGGATTCATCAGATTGTCGCGGGAATCCGTGCGGAGGATTATGTGTTTGTGGCCGCGCTGGATACAAGCTATCCTGTCCGGGATAGTTATTTCTATATGAGAGATACCTATCAGCGGTTTTCAGGAAAGGCTGGGTTTATGATACAGTTAGGTATTGGAACGGCGGTGCTTCTTCTGGGAATTCTCATCTGGCTGACGGCTGTGGCGGGGAGAAGGCCGGAGGATGAAGGACTGCATTGCAATGTATTCGATAGATGGAAAACGGAGCTTGCGGCGGCGCTTGTGATTGGAATCTGGGCGGGCTGCATGCTGATCTTAGGAGAGGCGGGCCGAAGCCTGGATAGCGGCCGGTATATGCATTATACAGGAAACAGTGTTGTTTATTATCCTGCAAGTGGAATAAGCAATGAGATGATGATTGTCTGCGGAGTGATGGGATTTATAACCTGTTCTCTGTTCTTGATTGGATATCTGAGCCTTGTCCGCAGATTAAAGGCCGGCACGGTATGGAAGAACAGCCTGCTCAGGATGGTGATGGTTTATGGATGGAAGCTGGTAAGCCATATACCGATTGTATGGAAATATATTTTGTTTTTTGGTTTGTTTGTGTTGAGCCAGATGTTTTTGTTTGCGGCGAATATATTTATGTTCAGGGTTATCGGAATTGCGGCCGATGTGGCGGCGCTTGCTTATATTATACAGCAGGCAGTAGGCCGGAAACGGCTCAGTGAAGGTGTCAGGCGTATTTCCAGCGGGGAGCTGGATTACAAGATTCCGTTAGGGGGACTAACGGGTGAGCAGTTAGACCTTGCAGAGAGGGTGAATAATATAGGTGCAGGCCTGGATGCGGCTGTGGAGGCCAGCATTAAAAATGAGAGGCTAAAGACGGATTTGATCACCAATGTATCTCATGATATCAAGACTCCGCTGACCTCTATTATCAACTATATCGATCTGCTGAAACGGGAAAATATTGAGGATCCGAAGATCCAGGGTTACCTGGAGGTCTTAGAGTCCAAGGCTCAGAGGCTGAAGATCCTGACGGAGGACGTGGTAGAGGCATCAAAGGTTAGCTCCGGCAATGTCACGCTGGAGTGCATGAATCTGAATCTGGTGGAAATGGTTCAGCAGACCAGCGGAGAATTTTCTGAGAAATTTGAGAACAGGGGTCTTAAGGAGGTTATGAATCTGCCGGAGGAGCCTGCTGTTATCTGGGCAGACGGCCGGAGGATGTGGCGGATACTGGAGAATGTTTACAATAATGTGGCAAAATATGCCATGGAAGGAACCCGCGTTTATTCAGACTTGAGCCAGACAGAGGAGCAGGTAATATTTTCCTTGAAAAATATATCAGAACAGGCGTTGAATATTAGCGCCGACGAATTGACGGAGAGGTTTATCCGGGGAGATGTGTCCCGCGGCACGGAAGGAAGCGGTCTGGGACTGTCTATTGCCAAGAATCTGGCATTCCTTATGGGAGGAAAATTTGAATTGTATCTGGACGGGGATCTGTTCCGGGTGACGATTTCATTTCCGCGTGTGAAAAAGATATAGCAGATTCTTCTATTTACTATGGCGATAAAATCATATATAATATCTGCATGGAGAATTTGAGAATACTATTGCAGGAGAATTTGAATATACATTTTGTGTCGGCCGTTTTGAGCGGACCGAGAGAAAAAGACGGGATCAAGAAGGTAAAAGTGCGTCCTCTTCTAAAGAAGGACACACTTTTCTTTCAGTTGGAGACTTTCCGTGGGAATCAGGTATTTCACAGGAATTTGGAAGCGGCTGCCGCAGTTCAGGAGCTTTTTGCGCTTATGGGCGGGATGAAGCAGCTTCAGATGGAGACAAAAGAGTATACGTATACCGTGCTGGTCAGTAAAAAGGGCAGAGCTTCGATTAAGAAGAAGCAGAGAAAAGAGCCGGTGAAAATGGTAAGCCTTCAGCACAACCGGAAGAAGAGGTATATTCTGGAGGAAGGGAAGGCGGTACCGTTTCTGGTTGATCTGGGAGTTATGACGGAGGCCGGAAAGGTCGTGAGCCAGAGGTTTGACAAGTTCCGGCAGATCAACCGTTTTCTCGAATTCGTGGATGATGTGCTTCCAGAGCTTCCGAAAGACCGGGAGCTTACGATTCTTGATTTTGGATGCGGCAAATCTTATCTGACATTTGCTATGTATTATTATCTGCATGAATTGAAGCAGTATGATATCCGTATGATTGGGCTGGATCTTAAGGCAGAGGTTATCCGGCATTGTAATGAGTTGAGCCGCCGCTATGGATATGAGAAGCTTACGTTTTTGGAAGGGGATATTGCAGACTATACAGGAGCGGATGCCGTGGATATGGTAGTGACGCTTCATGCCTGTGATACGGCTACGGATCATGCCCTCGCAAAAGCAGTGGACTGGAATGCGAAGGTAATCCTGTCGGTGCCCTGCTGTCAGCATGAGGTGAACAGGCAGATCGCAAGTGAGGTGCTGGCGCCCATATTGGAATATGGGCTGATCAAAGAACGGATGGCGGCGCTGGTAACAGATGCCATGCGTGCCCAGTATCTGGAAGGGGAAGGATACCGCACCCAGATCCTGGAATTTATTGATATGGAACATACGCCGAAGAATATATTGATCCGGGCAGTGAGAACCGGAAAACGGAAGGATAACAGAAAGGCGGTCTGCGCGTGTGAGGAAATGCTGCATATATCACCGCTTTTGGGACGTCTTCTGAGCGATGAAGGCAGGAGCTGATGAAATAGATGAAGAAAAAATTGACACATGCAGGGACGCTGGCTGTGATATTTATACTGGCAGTCCTTTATTTTGAATATATGACCGGCAGGGGCAGTGATGACATGACGGCGGATATTGGAAATGCGACGCTTCCCAGGCTCTATTTTTCTGTGGAAGGATACCGGCTGAATCCAATGAACGGATATACGCGGAAAATGGATATTTCCAGCATGCGGGACAGTATTACGCCGGTAGTGAACAATCAGCTTGCCATGAACATGGAGGCGGAAGAGAGGACGATAGCATCTGTTGATTATGTGGTATACACGCTGGATGGCGAGACAAAGCTTTATGAGAATCATCTTGCGTCCGCGGCAGAGCAGATGACGCTGACCTTTGAGGAAGGGATCCTGAATCAGGAACGGATGATGCTGGTAACGCTGCATTCGGATGGGGGGGATATTTACTATTATACGAGGGTGGTAACGCCGGGGGACTTCAATCTGTCCTCCTGTCTGGATTATGTATATAATTTCCATGAAAATGCATTGGCGAAGAATGAGAATACCGGTGTGGGAGCGGCGATAGAGCCGAACGGTGAGGGAGACAACAGTACATTTTCCCATGTGACGATCCACTCTAATTATGACCATGTGACATGGGGGGGGCTGGCTCCGCAGGTGACGGGAGAAGAGCGGTGGAAAATCCTGGAGACGAACACTGCGTATACGTCGGTGCTTCTGGAGTATGAGGTAAACTGTATAGGAGAAGAGAACGAGACAGACCTGTATACGGTAAAGGAATTTTTCCGGGTACGTATGGCGCAAGGGATTATGTATCTGCTGAATTATGACCGCAGGATGGAACAGGTCTTTGACGGCAGCAGGAAGGTGCTGGATGAGAAGGGGCTTCTTTTAGGGATCGTGCCTGCGGATGTTCCGTATATGGTAAATTCTGAAGGCAGTATTGCGGCGTTCGTTCAGGCGGATGAGCTGTGGAGTTATGATAGTGAGGAGGGCCGGCTTTCTCTGGTTTTCAGTTTCCGTGATGCGGAAAATACGGACAGCCGGAGTAAGATATCGGATCACAATATCCGGATTCTCAGTATGGATAAAAAGGGAAATATGACCTTTGCAGTATCTGGATATATGAACCGGGGCGCCCACGAAGGACAGGTGGGCATAGACATTTACTACTATGATATAGAAGCGAACAGCATAGAAGAGAAAGCATTTATTCCAAGCAATAAGGCGGCAGCAATTGCAGAGGAGGAGTTTGGAAAGTTTGCTTATTACAGCGTGAAACGGGATTATTTATATATGATGGCCGGGGGAACGCTTTATGAGGTTGACGTGGATAAGAACTGGGATGAGCCGGTAATTTCTGACTTGAAAGAAGGGCAGTACGTTATGTCGGAAAACGGCCAGTGGGCGGCGTATCAGACCGGCGGCAGTCTGGAAAGTTCTGATCAGGTAATTGTGAGGGATCTGAATGCCGATGAAGAATACAAGATTGAAGCAGTTGAGGGGGAGAGCGTTATCCCTCTGGGGTTTGTGGGAGACGATTTTGTGTACGGCCGGGCAAAGCAGTCGGAAACAGGAGCGGCCATCAGCGGTGAAAAGGTGGTTCCCATGTATCTGGTTGAGATACGTAATTCGGAAAATGAACTGATCAAGAGCTATGATCCGGGCGAATACCGTGTGACAGGGGCAGAGGCTGGCAGCGGAATGATCACTCTTTATAGAGCGGTTAAAAATGAAGACACGTATATTGGAGCAGAAGCGGATTATATAACGAGTAGTGAGGAGAAGGAAGAAAGCGGTGTTACGCTGGAATCCTATGTTTCGGATTTGAAGAAAACACAAATGCGTCTCACATTTGCAGATGGAATGAAAGAGAAAAAAGCCAGGGTGCTGAAACCGAAGCAGATGCTGCATGATAATCCGGCGCTGCCGGAATTTGATGAAGACTCCACAGAACATGGATATTGTGTATATGGGCTTGGCGAACTACAGGGTATTTATAAGGAGGCTGGAGAGGCGGTCCGGAACGCAGACAGTGTAAGCGGTGTGGTAATTGCGCCAAACGGCCAGTATGTATGGGAGAGAGGAAACAGATATCTGGCTTATCAGATTACAGGGCAGGATGAACTGCTCGCGTACATACAGAACGGGCTTGCGGCAGGAACACCGCCGCTTGAGGTTTTGAATGAGCTGTCAGGCGGTAAGGCGGTTGAACTGTCAGGCTGCAGAGCAGAGCATATCTGCTATCTGATTAATAAAGGAACGCCGGTAATCAGTGTGCGGAAAGGAGAGGCTCCGCTTATTTTGACCGGATTTGATGAGAATCAGGTGATTTATATCAACACGGCGGATGGACAGATATTGGCAATGCCGAAGGAACAGATGGATCAGATTATGATGCAGGAAGGAAATGAATATATAGGGTATCTGCTGTAGGACTTCGGGCAGATACCCTGCAGGAGAAGCGGCTTTAGGCCGCTTCTTTGAAAATCAGGCCCTGATAACGGCTCAGGGCGGTATACAGGATCATGCCGAGGATACCGCAGGAGATTACTTCCCCGATACCGACGGTAAACATCATAAAGGGAATCGGAAGATTGACTCCATAGCCGAAACGCAGAACGAAAGGTACAATAACTGTGTTGGCGGCGATGGGAGGAATCGGTCCCAGTATAGGCTTTTGTTCTCTGAGGGAATACGTAAGCAGGGCTCCGATCAGGGTTGCGGCGCTGCCGAAAACAATATCCGGCAGGATAGCTCCGCCTAAAATATTGCCGATCAGGCATCCGATAAAGAGGCCGGGTACTGCGGCCGGCGTGAACAGAGGCAGGATCGTGAGTGCCTCGGAAATGCGCACCTGAATCTCGCCGAATGAAAACGGCGCGAACAGGTAAGTCAGCACAACATAGATGGCGGCAATCATTGATGCCTGGGCTAGAAAGGTTACATTTTTGTTTTTCATATTCAGTTCTCCTTTAGTTTTGTTTTACGAGTGGAAGGTCTCGAACACTCGGCACATTTAACGGCGGTGACCGCCGGAAAGCCCTATAGACCTTGGTTTTTGTGGGCTTTGCAACGAATATGAGTATAGCATGGACAGGCTGAAAACTCAAGCAGTTTTTGTGTCGGTAATTTGGCATCTCTGGTGTTCAGAAGTGTTTTTTGCGCTTATAGGAAATTATGAATTTAAACCGGAAGAGGCGGAATTACATTGTTACAGTGTGTGCAAGTTGAAAAAACTCCTTGACATTTATCATAAAACATACTAAAATAATCTGGCGTGCATGAAAATGCATTGTTTTTTGTGTGCGTATAGACATATTGATGTTTAACCAGTAACTTATTTTATTGTAGGAGGTGAAAAGAAATGCCAACATTTAACCAGTTAGTTAGAAAAGGACGTCAGACTTATGCAAAGAAGTCTACTGCTCCGGCACTTCAGAAAGGGTACAATTCTTTAAGAAAAAGAGCAACAGATACTTCTGCTCCTCAGAAGAGAGGTGTCTGCACTGCAGTTAAGACAGCTACACCAAAGAAGCCGAACTCAGCGCTCAGAAAGATTGCCAGAGTCCGTCTTTCTAATGGAATCGAAGTAACAAGCTATATCCCGGGTGAAGGACACAACCTTCAGGAGCATAGTGTTGTACTGATCCGCGGAGGGCGTGTGAAGGATCTTCCAGGTACCAGATACCACATTGTCAGAGGTACGCTTGATACCGCAGGCGTTGCCAAGAGACGTCAGGCCCGCTCCAAGTATGGTGCAAAGAGACCGAAAAAGTAATGCCTGAATTTTTTGTTAAGGCTGTTCTTCGTAACAGAGTGATGAAGAACTTCTATAATTGAATGGAATATTCACAAACAGAACTATGATGAAGTAAGTTGCAGGGTTTTAGATATGCATCCGCGGACAGACAATGCGTGTCTGGCGGATGATATCTCATTTGACAAAGTATGCCCTGTGCACTACACAGTATCATTAGAACGACACATGTGAGTACCGATGAATTAAATTAAGATATTTAAGGAGGGAAGAACCGTGCCACGTAAAGGACATACTCAAAAAAGAGATATTTTGGCGGATCCATTGTACAATAATAAAGTGGTTACAAAGCTTATCAACAACATTATGTTAGACGGTAAGAAGGGCGTAGCCCAGAAGATTGTATACGGAGCATTCGCGCGGGTTGAAGAGAAGAGCGGCAAGCCGGCTATCGAGGTGTTTGAGGAGGCTATGAATAATATTATGCCTGTACTCGAGGTTAAGGCAAGGCGTATCGGCGGCGCCACATACCAGGTGCCGATCGAGGTAAGGGCTGACAGAAGACAGGCTCTGGCGCTTCGCTGGCTCACGATGTTTTCGCGCAAGAGAGGCGAGAAGACCATGGAGGAGAGACTTGCGAACGAGCTTATGGACGCAATGAATAACACAGGTGCATCTGTGAAGAGAAAAGAAGATATGCACAAGATGGCAGAGGCAAACAAGGCGTTTGCTCACTACCGTTTCTAATTTTAGGAGGCAATAATGGCTGGAAGAGAATATCCATTGGAGAGAACCAGAAATATCGGTATTATGGCACATATTGATGCTGGTAAGACGACGACTACAGAGCGTATTCTTTACTATACCGGTGTGAATCATAAGATTGGTGATACTCATGAGGGTACTGCGACTATGGACTGGATGGCCCAGGAGCAGGAAAGGGGTATCACAATTACTTCTGCCGCCACGACCTGTCACTGGACTTTGCAGGAGAACTGCAAGCCGAAGGAGGGTGCCCTTGAGCACCGTATCAATATCATTGATACTCCGGGACACGTTGACTTTACTGTAGAGGTTGAGCGTTCGCTTCGTGTGCTGGACGGCGCTGTCGGTGTATTTTGCGCAAAAGGCGGTGTGGAACCTCAGTCAGAGAATGTATGGCGTCAGGCAGACACGTATAATGTACCGAGAATGGCTTTCATCAATAAGATGGACATTTTGGGTGCTGATTTCTACAATGCAGTAGACCAGATTAAGACCAGATTGGGCAAGAATGCAATCTGCATTCAGCTTCCGATCGGTAAAGAAGATGATTTCAAGGGAATCATTGATTTGTTTGAGATGAAGGCCTATATCTATAATGATGATAAGGGTGATGATATCTCAATTGTAGACGTACCGGAAGATATGAAGGATGATGCTGAATTATATCGTACAGAGCTGGTGGAGAAGATCTGCGAGCTGGACGATGATTTGATGATGGCATATCTGGAAGGGGAGGAGCCTTCTGCTGATGAGCTTAAAGCAGTTTTAAGAAAGGCAACCTGTACCTGTGATGCTGTTCCGGTATGCTGCGGAACAGCTTATAGAAACAAAGGCGTTCAGAAGCTTCTGGATGCAGTAATTGAATTTATGCCGTCCCCTCTTGACATTCCGGCTATTACCGGTACAGATGAGGACGGGAATGAAGTTGAAAGACATTCATCGGATGATGAGCCTTTCTCAGCACTTGCATTTAAGATCATGACAGATCCGTTTGTCGGTAAGCTGGCTTATTTCCGGGTGTATTCAGGAACCCTGAATTCCGGATCTTACGTATTGAATGCAACAAAGGGGAAGAAAGAACGTGTAGGACGTATTCTGCAGATGCATGCGAATAAGCGGGAAGAGCTTGACAAAGTATATTCCGGAGATATCGCGGCGGCAATCGGATTTAAGCTGACGACTACAGGTGATACAATTTGTGATGAGCAGCATCCGGTAATCCTTGAGTCTATGGAGTTCCCGGAGCCGGTTATCGAGCTGGCGATCGAGCCGAAGACAAAGGCTTCTCAGGGCAAGCTTGGCGAGTCGCTTGCGAAGCTGGCGGAAGAGGATCCGACCTTCCGTGCACACACGGATCAGGAGACAGGCCAGACGATCATCGCGGGTATGGGTGAGCTTCACCTTGAGATTATCGTAGACAGACTTCTCCGCGAATTTAAGGTAGAGGCAAATGTGGGCGCGCCTCAGGTTGCATATAAAGAAGCATTTACCAAGGCTGTTGAGGTTGACAGCAAGTATGCGAAGCAGTCAGGCGGACGCGGACAGTATGGACACTGTAAGGTTAAATTTGAGCCTATGGATGCGAACGGCGAAGAGCTGTTTAAGTTTGAGTCTACTGTTGTCGGCGGTGCGATTCCGAAGGAATACATTCCGGCAGTAGGCGAGGGTATTGAGGAAGCTATGAAGTCCGGTATTCTGGGAGGATTTCCGGTAGTGGGCGTTCATGCTAACGTATATGACGGATCTTACCACGAAGTAGACTCCAGTGAAATGGCATTCCATATTGCAGGATCTCTCGCGTTCAAGGATGCGATGAAGAAAGCGGCTCCGGTACTTCTTGAGCCTATCATGAAGGTAGAGGTAACCATGCCGGAGGAATATATGGGTGACGTTATCGGCGACATTAACTCACGCCGCGGACGTATTGAAGGAATGGATGATCTGGGCGGCGGAAAGATCGTACGCGGATTCGTACCGCTTTCCGAGATGTTTGGTTATTCTACAGATTTACGTTCCAGGACACAGGGACGCGGTAACTATTCTATGTTCTTCGAGAAGTATGAACCAGTACCGAAGTCCGTTCAGGAGAAGGTATTGTCAGGAAAAGACGGTAAGTAATAAATCGGGTCTTATTTTGTATGGAAAAAGTATGAAAAAGGCTTGAAAAACTGGGCGTTATGAAATATAATCAGAAATAGCCGAGTAAACTTGAAAAAATAAAATTGCCTGAAAAGGCGCTTGAATAAGGAGGATATTCAAAATGGCAAAAGCTAAATTTGAAAGAACAAAACCACATTGTAATATCGGTACCATTGGCCACGTTGACCATGGTAAGACTACTCTTACAGCAGCAATTACAAAGGTTCTGTCTGAGAGAGTAGAGGGTAATGCAGCAGTAGCTTTCGATAATATCGATAAGGCTCCGGAAGAGAGAGAGCGTGGAATCACAATTTCTACAGCACACGTTGAGTATGAGACAGCAAAGCGTCACTATGCACACGTTGACTGCCCAGGACATGCTGACTACGTTAAGAACATGATTACTGGTGCTGCTCAGATGGACGGCGCTATTCTTGTAGTAGCTGCAACTGACGGTGTTATGGCTCAGACAAGTGAGCACATCCTGCTTTCTCGTCAGGTAGGCGTTCCTTATATCGTTGTATTCATGAACAAGTGTGATATGGTAGACGACGAGGAGCTGCTTGAGTTAGTAGAGATGGAGATCCGTGAGAAGCTTGACGAGTATGAGTTCCCAGGCGATGACACACCAATCATTCAGGGTTCTGCGCTTAAGGCTCTTGAGGATCCGGCTTCTGAGTGGGGCGATAAGATCATGGAGCTCATGGACACAGTTGATGAGTATATTCCGGATCCACAGCGTGCTACGGATCAGCCATTCCTTATGCCAGTAGAGGATGTATTCACAATTACAGGCCGTGGTACTGTTGCTACAGGTAGAGTAGAGCGTGGAACAATCCACATCAACGAGGAAGTTGAGATTGTTGGTATTAAGGAAGAGAAGCAGAAGACTACTGTAACAGGTATCGAGATGTTCCGTAAACTCCTTGACGAAGGTCAGGCTGGTGATAACATCGGTGCTCTTCTTCGTGGTATCAAGAGAGAGGATATTGAGAGAGGTCAGTGTCTGATCAAGCCAGGCAGCGTAACATGCCATACCAAGTGTACTGGTCAGGTTTACGTACTGACAAAGGACGAGGGTGGACGTCATACTCCTTTCTTCAACAACTATCGTCCACAGTTCTACTTCAGAACAACAGACGTAACAGGTGTCTGCAACCTTCCAGACGGTGTAGAGATGTGTATGCCTGGCGATAACGTAGAGATGACAGTAGAGCTGATTCATCCGGTAGCTATGGAGCAGGGTCTTCGTTTCGCTATCCGTGAGGGTGGTAGGACTGTAGGTTCAGGAAGGGTTGCTACAATCATTGAGTAATCAGTAAAAAGCTAGATTTTATGGGGCTTTCCGAGAAATCGGGAAGCCCTTTTTGATACTTTGCAACAATGAAAATGTGTAAAACGGTGCCTAAACGGTGCCATAAAAAAAGAACTCCGATGAAAATGGTGCCAAGTTTCATCGGAGTTTATCTTTTTACCAACCTTTTATTTGCTTTACCTGTTCTGCCCGCTCTTTGTCTTTGTGGTACTGCAACTTGAACTGTATCGTTTCCACTACTTCTTTTCTTGCTTCATCGTCTAGCTGATAAAATGAAGTCAACAGGTTATCCACATCGGGCATACTGTTTTTTGCCAAACAGATACATAAGCGGATATAGGGAATTTTTCAGGTATACCTTTACCCGGTTTCCGTCAAGAGCGCCATTCAGTCCATCGGGGAGCGTGGGATATATTTCTTCTTCGGTAATTGCGCCGGAGAACGGACTGGCAGCGCATATCTCATTCACATCAATTTCTAATTCGTTTGCCAACCGCAGGGCAAAGTCAAATCGGATATTGGAATCCTTTTGAATAATAGAATATAGTGTTGTAGCACTAATTCCAGTAGCCTTTGCAATCTGACGGACATTTGTGTTCTTACTGTCAAGTATTTCTTTTAGTTTCTTTCCATCGCCCATAGTGACCTCCTATTTTCATATGTTAAATAATTACGAAAAGCGTAAATAGTATTTATTATCATACCACATATACGAAAAACATAAAAGAGAAAAATATGAAAAAGAAAAAATATAGATATGAAGTTCGTAAAAATATTTTTACGAAGTGTTGACATTGTTCGGATAAGGTGATAATATGAATATACGAAATTCGTACAAAAATTAAATACAAATAGTGTAATAATTTTCTAAAAAGGGAAAGGAGGACAAACGTGTGGCAAATTACCGTTATATGATGAGTGCGGAAGATATAGCCAAAGAGTTAAATTGTTCAAAATCTCATGCCTACAAGATTGTAAAAGAACTGAACAGGGAACTTGCAGGACAGGGGTATATTACAATGGCAGGACGTATTCCGAGGGCGTTTTGGGCAAAGAAAATGTACGGTTATGAGTTATCAATAAGCTAAGGAAAGGAGCGTGGCGGTATGGCTTATAAGGAGAAAGACACAAAAAAGTGGTCGGCGCAATGGTTTGAAACAACGGCAAAGGGAGAGAAGAAAAAGCGGAGAAAGAGAGGATTTGAAACAAAAAGAGAAGCGTTAGAGTATGAGCGGCAAAAGAAATTGAGCAGTAGCCGAAGCATGGATATGAAGTTGAGTGAATTTATGGAGGTCTATTTTGAGGATAAGCAGAATGAATTGAAAGACCGCACCATGAAGAATAAGCGGTATATGATGGAGCAACACATTATTCCGTACTTTGGCGAACAAATGTTGAGTGAGATTACCGCTTCACAAATCATACAGTGGCAGAACGAAATGCAGACAAAGGGATTTTCGGAAAGCTATTTGAGAATGATACAAAATCAGTTGACCTGTATATTTACTCATGCGTCACGCATTTATGATTTGCACACAAATCCATGTAAGAAAGTGAAGCGCATGGGAAATTCCGATTCAAGAAGTTTGGACTTTTGGACAACAGAGGAATATCAGAGATTTATTCAGACGATAGAGCCGGGAACACGATACTATTTAATCTTTGAAATCCTCTTTTGGACGGGCTGTAGGATTGGCGAATTATTAGCTTTGACAAAGGGCGATATAAGTTTTGAAAATAACCAAATCAGCATTACCAAAACTTATTATCGCACTGGCAGGCAGGACGTTATTACAGAACCGAAAACAAAGCAGTCGGTAAGGACTGTTGAAATCCCGGAGTTTTTGAAAAAGGAAATTAAAGATTTTGTTGACGGTCACTATGGTATGCCGGACGATGAAAGACTTTTCCCAATCGTGCAGGAAGCGGTTCAGCATAAAATGAAACGCCAAATAGCGAAAGCCGGAGTGAAGAATATCCGGGTACATGACCTTAGACATTCTCATGTGGCGTACTTAATCAATAAGGGTATAGAACCGCTGTTGATAAAAGAGAGGGTAGGACACAAGGATATTCGTATTACATTGAATACCTACGGACATTTATATCCTAATCAACAACGGAGAGTGGCAGATTTACTTGACAATGAAAAAGGAAATAGCCCCGACAGCGGCAACTGTTAGGGCTGTGATAACTGGAAAACCTCTGTTATCAATAATCACAATACAAGTATAGCAGAGGTTTCTTCCAGTGACAACGATTTTTCAGAAATGGAGGGCTTATGGAGGAAACAAAAACAGAGTTGCAGTTGATTAAAATGTCGGAGATACAATCGCAGGAAGTTTCTTGGCTGTGGTATCCGTTTATTCCTTATGGAAAGCTAACAATCGTTCAAGGTGATCCGGGAGATGGAAAGACAACACTTGTCTTAAATATAGCGGCAAAGCTGTCAAAGGGAGAGGGCTTAGACAGTGAAATGGAACTTACAGAGCCTTTGAATGTAATTTATCAGAGTGCAGAAGATGGACTTGCTGATACGGTAAAACCACGATTAGAAATGGCAGGGGCAGATTGTGAGAGAATCGCTGTCATTGATGAAAGTATAAAATCGCTTTCCATGATAGATGAACGGTTGGAAGAAGCAGTTATAAGGACAAAG
>Ga0183011_10591_pt1 | contig 17733 bp, 12 predicted proteins | sample NAcewD2O_March_FD_122322 | JGI IMG/M metagenome (GOLD analysis project Ga0183011, IMG submission 122322) | Mouse cecal microbial communities from Vienna, Austria - N-Acetylneuraminic amended D2O_March | ecosystem: Host-associated > Mammals > Digestive system > Large intestine > Cecum | place... | reverse complement strand
TTTTCCATTACGGATTTTACGGATACCATAACCGTGAAAATGTTTGTCCGCAACGAACAGCTTGCAGAGCTGTTAGGCGACCTGAAAAAAGGTGCGTTTTTGAAGATCAAGGGTATCACGACCATTGACAAATATGATGGGGAGCTGACCATCGGATCCATTACCGGGATCAAGAAGACCGGGGATTTTACCGTGTCCAGGGAGGACTTAAGCCCTGTCAGGCGTGTGGAGCTGCACTGCCATACGAAGATGAGCGATATGGACGGTGTTTCCGAGGTCAAGGATATCGTAGGCCGTGCCCACAAATGGGGGCATCCCGCGATTGCAATTACGGATCATGGAACCGCCCAGGCGTTTCCGGATGCCAACCATTATATTGAACGGCTGTACAAGGCAGACCCGTTTAAAGTCATTTACGGCGTGGAAGGCTATGTGGTGGACGACCTGACCGAGATTGCCCCGGGCGCCGAGGAGGAAAGCCTGGATGATACCTTTGTGGTATTTGACCTGGAGACGACGGGATTCAGCGCTATTAAAGACAAGATCATCGAGATCGGTGCGGTGAAAGTGGTCAAAGGAGAGATCGTAGATTCCTTCAGTACCTTCGTCAATCCCCGCCGTCCCATTCCCTTTGAGATCACCAAGCTGACCGGCATCGCCGATGAGATGGTTATGGAATACCCGGATATTGAGACTATTCTCCCTCGGTTTCTGGAATTTGTGGGGGATGCGGTGCTGGTGGCCCACAATGCGGGCTTTGATGTGGGATTTATTGAGCAGAACTGCAGGTATCAGGACATTGAGCCGCACTTTATCTCTGTGGATACCGTGGCTCTGGCGCGGGTTCTGCTGCCTACGTTATCTAAATATAAACTGAACGTGGTTGCAAAGGCTTTAAATATTTCCCTGGAAAACCATCACCGGGCCGTGGACGATGCCGGAGCAACGGCGGAAATTTTCGTGAAATTTGTACAGATGCTGAAGGACAGGGGCATTACCACTTTAAAAGGCATCAACCAGTTTGGAAATACTAATGAGGACGCGATCCGCAAGCTCCCTACCTACCACATTATCATTCTGGTGAAAAATGACATCGGCCGCTACAATCTGTACCAGCTGATCTCTGCCTCCAACCTGAAATATTTTGCCCGGAGGCCCAGAATACCGAAAAGCCTGTTAAACCAGCACCGGGAAGGGCTGATCATTGGGAGCGCCTGCGAGGCCGGGGAGTTGTTCCAGGCCATCCTGAATAAAAAATCGCAGGAGACCATTGCGAAGCTGGCGGATTTTTATGACTATTATGAGATACAGCCTCTGGGAAACAACCATTTCATGCTGGAGAGCGAAAAACTGCCGGACATTCAGACAGAGGAAGATCTGAAAAACTTAAACCGCCAGATCCTGGAGCTGGGAGACCAGTTCAAAAAGCCTGTTGTGGCTACCTGCGACGTCCATTTCCTGGACCCGGAGGACGAGGTGTACCGCCGGATCATCATGGCCGGTAAAGGTTTCACCGATGCGGACAACCAGGCGCCTCTCTACCTTCGTACCACAGAGGAAATGCTCTCGGAGTTTGACTATCTGGGTTCCGCCAAAGCCTATGAGGTGGTGGTGGAAAATACAAACAAGATCGCGGCCATGATCGAGAAGATCGCGCCGGTAAATCCAAACAAGTGTCCGCCGGTGATTCAGGATTCTGACCAGAAGCTTCGGGACATCTGTTACAAAAAGGCGCACGAGGTGTACGGGGAGAAGCTGCCGGTACAGGTTTCCGCCCGTCTGGAGCGGGAGCTCAATTCCATCATTTCCAACGGCTATGCGGTGATGTATATCATTGCCCAGAAGCTAGTGTGGAAATCCGTTGCGGACGGCTATCTGGTGGGATCCCGCGGGTCGGTTGGTTCCTCCTTTGTAGCCACCATGGCAGGAATCACAGAGGTGAATCCACTAAGTCCGCATTATTACTGCGAAAAATGTCATTACAGCGAGTTTGAGTCGGAAGAAGTAAAGGCCTATTCCGGCTGCTGCGGTTTTGATATGCCGGATAAGATCTGTCCGGACTGCGGGGCCAAGCTGATCAAGGACGGATATGATATCCCATTCGAGACCTTCCTGGGCTTCAAGGGGGACAAGGAGCCGGATATCGATTTGAATTTTTCCGGTGACTACCAGTCCAAGGCCCACAAGTACACGGAGGTGCTGTTCGGAGAAGGCTATACCTTTAAGGCCGGGACTATCGGCACGCTGGCGGACAAGACAGCCTACGGATATGTGCGCCGGTATTATGAAGAGAAGAACCAGCGGAAACGGAAGTGTGAGATCGAGCGGATCAGCCAGGGATGTACCGGGGTGCGCAGAAGCACGGGACAGCATCCGGGAGGAATCGTGGTGCTGCCCCACGGGCATAACATCAACGAGTTCACCCCGGTGCAGCATCCGGCAAATGATATGACCACAGACATAGTGACCACACATTTTGACTACCATTCCATTGACCACAATCTGCTGAAGCTGGATATCCTGGGACACGACGATCCTACTATGATCAAAGTGCTGGAAGAATATATCACTTCGGAGTCACTGGAAAATGAATACAATGAGGAGCATCCCTTTGTGGCCACGCAGATCCCTCTGGACGACCAGAAGGTGCTGTCATTGTTCCATGGCACCCAGGCTTTAGGGATCAAGCCGGAGGACATCGAAGGGTGCAAGCTGGGATGCTTGGGGATCCCGGAATTTGGAACCGATTTTGCCATGAGCATGGTCATCGAGGCCAATCCCCAGTCTCTGTCGGACTTGATCCGGCTGGCGGGATTGTCCCACGGAACCGACGTATGGCTGGGAAATGCCCAGGATCTGATCCGTTCCGGTACGGCCACCATATCCACGGCCATCTGTACCCGTGACGATATCATGATCTACCTGATCAACCAGGGCGTGGACAGCGCGCTGTCCTTTACCATCATGGAAAGCGTTCGAAAGGGGAAGGGGCTCAAGGATGAATGGATTGCGGCCATGAAAGAAAAGAATGTGCCGGACTGGTATATCGGATCCTGTAAAAAGATCAAGTATATGTTCCCGAAGGCCCATGCAGCCGCCTATGTGATGATGGCGTACCGGATCGCGTACTGCAAGATCAATTATCCGCTGGCCTACTACGGGGCTTATTTCAGCATCAGGGCAGACGCCTTTTCCTATGAACTGATGTGCCAGGGGAAGGAGAAGCTGAATTATTATATCAAGGATTATAAAAAACGGTCAGATACGCTGACTAACAAGGAGCAGGATACCTTGAAGGACATGCGGCTTGTTCAGGAAATGTATGCCCGGGGATTGGAGTTTACGCCCATTGACCTGTACCGGGCGAAGGCGAAGCAGTTCCAGATCGTGGACGGGAAGCTGATGCCCTCCTTCGCGAGTATCGAAGGTATGGGGGAAAAAGCGGCGGAAGCGGTGGAACTGGCGGCTAAGGACGGGGCATTTCTGTCTCTGGATGATTTCCGTGAGCGGACCAAGGTCAGTGTGTCCGTGATCGATCTGATGTCGGACCTGGGGATCTTCGGAGATCTGCCCAAGAGTAACCAGCTGTCGCTGTTTGATCTGGCCTGACGAGAATATGAGGGACTGTCGGAAAAGGCTGCATTACTGCAGAATGCTGCTGTGATTCATGATATTTCACAACTATCATTTGCAAGCAAGCAGCTTTTTTCGATGGTCCCTGTTCTATTTTAAGCCTGTATTGGATTTGGTGTTAAAGTGTATGAAAAAACTTGACAGAACCATACTATTGCGATAGTACTAGGAGAATATATTATGAAACTTTCAGCAGTTATGCTGAACTGGTACAATCCGGCATGCTGGCTCATGCTGGCGTTTTTTACCAGGGATATGGAACTGGCCTGCGACGCGGGTGTACTCCGGATGCTTCCGGAAGGTGGCTGTGCGGTATATGCAGAGGTATTGCTTGATAGCTACAGCAAAATGCATCCGGCCGCAGGAATGGGAATCGGATTTCTAAGCGGAGGATTACAGGAAAGGATTGGTGAGATTATGCATCAGAAAAAAATATTTTATAAAGCGAAAGTATCAGCGGTACTCGTTTTGTGTATACTGTTTCTGACGGCTTTCACAAAAAATACCGTTTCGGCGCCTGATCTTGTAGGAAAGACAGAGCAGGAAGCAAAGGGGGTACTGACAGAACAGCATTATGATTTTTGGACAGAAGTAATCAGATGAACAGAGATCTGTTCGAACCGACTGGCATGGCGGATTCCATACCGTCTCGTTTTTTCTGGATTTCCATTCAAATAGTTACGGTTTACACCCGGGGGCTCACAGTAACTTCCAATGTTACTGTTCACACGGCGTCGTGCACCCTGCTGCACGGCGTCCGGCCAATAAAGTAACATTTGCCATAATATCCAGCCTCTCGCCGAAGGCGACTTAAAATAGGCTGGATACTGTTACTGGAGCACCCAAAGGGTGTGAACAGTAACACCATCTGATTCATGTTCCATACACGTTACTATAAATCAGATTGCCGAAGCAACAGTAATATATTATAATAGAGGGGCACACATATGAATAAATATGTAACTATAGATATCGGCGGCACCGCCATCAAATACGGCATCTTAAGCGAAGGCGGAGAATTTCTCTGCCGCAGCCAGATGCGCACCGAAGCCTACAAAGGCGGCCCGTCCATTCTGGAAAAGGCGGTCGGCATTGCGGGCGAATACATCGGCGCAAATCAGATCAGCGGCATCTGCATCTCTACCGCAGGCATGGTAGACACAGAAAAAGGCGAGATCTTTCACGCCGCTCCGCTGATTCCCCATTATACGGGCACACGGTTTAAAGAGGTGATGGAGCGGCGGTTTGACATTCCCTGTGAAGTGGAAAATGACGTGAACTGCGCCGGCCTGGCGGAGTCCGTGTCAGGCGCGGCCAAAGGCTGCTCCCCCGCCCTCATGCTGACCATCGGAACCGGCATCGGAGGCTGTATCATTGCGGACGGCAAAGTATTCCGCGGCTTTAGCAGCAGCGCCTGTGAGGTGGGGTACATGCACATGGCCGGAAGTGATTTTCAGACTCTGGGAGCAGCAAGCATCCTCACCAGAAAAGTTGCCGAATGGAAAAATGAACCGGCGGAGGTCTGGAACGGATACCACATCTTTGAAGAGGCAAAAAAGGGCGACGAGCTCTGCGTCCGTGCAATCGAGGAAATGGCCGATGTCCTTGGCCAGGGAATCGCGAACATCTGCTATGTGATCAATCCGGAGGCAGTGGTCCTGGGCGGAGGAATCATGGCCCAGGAAGAATATCTGAGGCCCCTGATGGAACGCGCTCTGGAAAAGTACCTGATCCCGAGCATTTGTTCCCGCACAAGGATCGCATTCGCAAAGCACAGAAATGATGCCGGAATGCTGGGGGCGTTCTATCACTTTATGCAGCGCCGCTCTGTATAAAAGAAAATATGCCGCTTTGCGGCCGATACGGTACTCACAGCAAATACATTTTGCTGTGAGTACCTGTACAAACGTGTTTCAGAAAATACATCCGTCTCAAAACAACAGGTAAGGAACCAATGGAATATTATGTAAAATCCGTAGTACCCATGATCGAATCGAATTATGATAACTTTACAATGGTCGAAAAAACGATCGCAGATTTTTTCATACAGAACCGCAGGAAAATGGATTTTTCCGCAAAATCCATTTCCGAAAAGCTGTATGTATCTGAAGCCTCACTGTCCCGCTTTGCCAAAAAATGCGGTTACCGGGGGTATCGTGAGTTCGTATACCAATACGAAGAGACTTTCGTAGAAAAACAGGAATCCATGACCGGCAATACAAGGATGGTCCTCAACGCCTACCAGGAGCTTTTGAATAAGACCTACAGCCTGGTAGACGAGGCCCAGATTGCCCGGATCGGCCGGTATCTCAACCAGTCTGGCCGGGTCTTTGTGTGCGGCCGGGGGAGCTCCGGCCTGACAGCCGAAGAAATGGAATTACGTTTTATGCGGATCGGTGTAGACATTGATTCCATCAAGGACACCGACCTGATGCGCATGCAGGCCGTGTTCCAGGACTCAAACAGCCTGGTATTCGGAATCAGTATCAGCGGGGAAAAGGAGGATGTGCTCTACCTGCTCAGGGAGGCCCACCTCAGAGGCGCCAAAACGGTCATCCTGACCGCCAAGAATCGTGGCATCTTCGAAGAGTTCTGCGACGAGATCGTGCTTTTGCCCTCCCTCCGGCATCTGAACCACGGCAACGTGATCTCCCCCCAGTTTCCCATTCTGGTCATGCTGGATATCATGTATTCCTATTACGTGGGACAGGACAAATTTGCCAAAGAGCTTCTCCATGACAATACGCTGCGGGCGCTGGAAGAAGGGGAACACAAACGTCGGGAAATGATCGAATAGTTTGGGGCTGTCGGAAAATAGATAGCCATCATTAACTGCTTTTGTCATGGTCGATACCTCCACTTAGATTTGATCAACATCCTCATATTTTTATGTCTATCTTTTTTTACATGGAACCGGCTTCCTCGGGCACCGCGGCTTCACCGCCCCGGCCCGTACCACCGCGTCCTCATCACAGGCTTCCATACACGCGCCGCACTGTGTACATTCGTTCTGCTCGATCACATGCACGAAGCGTGCTTTTCCCAGGATCGCGTCCTCGTCGCACGCATCCATGCAGTCGCCGCAGCCTACACATTTCTCTGCAAGGATATGATAGGTCATGAACTTTTTACATACCCCGGCCCGGCATCCCTTCTTTCCGATGTGATCCTCAAAATCGCTCTGATAGAGTTCCGCCGCTTCCAGAACGGCCCTGGCGATCTCTTCTCCCTTTTCGCAGAGAGACTGGCCCTCCATCAGCTCACCCAGCTCCCGAAGCAGCTCCAGATCCGTGCTTTTTCCCTTTTTTACTGTGATATCGCTGAGGATCATTTCCAACTGCGTGATCCCCTCGTATCCGAATACGCACTTTCCGCACATCCGGCATTCGTTTGCGCGCACTTCTTTTAAAAGGACATCCACGGCGCATTCCGTATCTTTCAAATTTTTTATCCGATCTAATGTACTCATGCTACAAATGCCCTCCTAATATTCATTCCAAAGCTTCGGTTTTGTAAGCCGCAGGCGCAGGTCGCACTGCAGGCACCGTCCTGCCTCGCACTGTGCCTCCTCACAGGTCAGCGGCTGCTCCACCAGGTCAAATCCTTTTACACGTTCCTGTGGTTCTGCCGTCTTTGGTTCCACACGCCGCAGTCCCGCAAATCCCTCTGCCTGTCCGATATAAGCATCCGGAATCTCAGGTTCCAGAAGAATCTCGCTGATATCACCGTCTCCGCCCAGATACAGATCCATCTGCTCTGCCGCCTTCCTCCCGGCCGCAATCGCCGCGATCACGGATTTCGTCCCGGTGACCACATCTCCGGCCGCATACACGCCTTCCATGCTGGTCTTCAAGTCCTGATCCGTCCGGATATAAGGCCCATGGGTCAGTTCCAGCCCGAAGTCTTCCGTCCCTTCCGGCTTCTGTCCCACCGCAAAGATGACCTGATCCGCAGGAATGACCCGATTGCTTCCTTCCACCAGGTCGATGACAGCTTTCCGATTTTCGTCGAAATAAAACCGTTCCACTTTCTGAAGCTCTACTCCTGTCACCTTCTCTTCCCCGGTGATCCGAAGAAATGAATGCGCCGCATGGAGCTGGATTCCTTCCTGCGCCCCTTCTTCAATCTCCTCCGGTGTAGAGGTCATCTGCCGTTCGTTTTCCAGACAGGCAATATGCACCGCTTTCGCCCCAAGCCGAAGCGCGGTCCTTGCACAGTCATAGGCTACATTTCCGCCGCCCAACACCATCACGCTTTCTCCCACGGGAAGCGGTTTGCCCTGTCTTGCCCGTTTGAGAAATTCCGTGTTCACGCAGACTCCTGCCAAGTCATTTCCTTCCAGAGGAAGCCTTACTCCCTGGTGAGTCCCCACTGCCACCAGGACAGTGTCAAATCCCTGCTTTAAAAGTTCTTCCGGCGTTCCTGCCTTTACGGAGGTTTTCAGTTCCACCCCTGTCTCCAGAATGGTCCCGATCTCACGGTCCAGAATTTCATCCGGCAGGCGGTAGGCAGGAATCCCATACCTGCACTGTCCTCCGGCCTTTTCGTTTTTCTCGAACACCGTCACCTGATGGCCTTTCTTTGCCAGATAATATGCCGCGGTAAGCCCTCCCGGCCCGGCTCCAATGATGGCTGCCTTTTTGCCGGTAGGCGCATCCTGGCGTATATTGGCTTTCCAGGCTCCGCTGTCGTTCACTGCCGCCGCCCGTTTCAGCTTGCATACGGAAATCGGCGCTCCCAGTTCATTACGCTTGCACTCCGCTTCACAGGCGTGATTACAGATGCTTCCCAGGGTTTCCGGGAAGGGAACCTTCTCCCGCGCGACCGCGGCTGCCTTGTCAAATTCTCCCTGACGTATGTAGCGCACATACCGTGGGATATCGATGCGCGCGGGGCAGGCGCTTCTGCAGGGCACGATATTTTCCGCGTAGGAGCGGTCTTCTTTCATGATCTTCACCTGGTCCATAATGGAACCGGTAGGGCAGACCTCAATACACGCTCCGCAGAAACGGCAGCCCGCTTCCCGCAGAGATTTTCCCTCAGGTATCCCGGCACGGATTCCGGCATCGGTCCGGATATAGTCCAGTACCTTCACGCCCCGCAGATCCTGGCAGGCCCGGATGCACCGGCCGCAGCGGATGCATCGGGTAAATAAATGAGAGATCAGCGGATTGCTGTCGTCATTCGCGACACTTCTGGATTTTTTTCTCCAGCGCTCCGCCCCCACGCCCATGTACTGGTACATAGACTGGAGCTCGCATTTTCCGTATTTCGGACATCCGGTACAGTCCGCCGGATGGGTGGCGAGGATCAGCTCCATGGCAGTCTTTCTGACCTTTTCCGCCTTCTCCCCGTGAACAGATACCTGCATCCCCGGCTCTGCCATGGTCTTACATGCCGGCACCGGGCCCTTTGTCCCTTCGATCTCTATGGAGCACAGGCGGCATCCTCCCTTGGCCTCCAAATCCGGATGACTGCATAAATGGGGGATAAATATCCCGGCTTCCAGAGCAGCGTCCAGTACCGACTGCCCCTCCTTTGCCTCAATTTCTTTTCCGTCAATGTTTATCTTCATGTTTTCGCTCCTACAGATCAATATTCAAAATCGTCCAGCTCCGCAGCAGCATTTTCCCCGGCGATCCGCCCGCTGTTCAGGCAGAAGCCCATGGTATTACCCGCAAGGATAAATGGATAGCTGTCTCCGAAAATGTTGCAGGCATCGGTTCCCACGCAGTAAAGCCCCGGAATGACTTTTGCCTCCTGAGTCAGTACCTGCGTCTTGTGATTGATCTTGACCCCGCCCAGAGAACCATAAGCGCCTACATTCTGACGGCAGCAGTATAACGGCGCCTTTGCGATGGGCTGCATGTAGTGCCTGTCCTTCTCAAAGATCTCATCAAATCCATCGGCACACATCTCATTGTATTCTTCAATCTGCGCAACAAGCCCTTCTACATCAATCCCCGCTTTCTCAGCCAGCTCCTCTATGGTATCCGCCTGGGTTATAGGCTCATATCCGTCCGCCAGATCCCGTTCCCACTGCTCGTCAAAATGATCATACAGGTCATGTGGATGTACATGAGATACGATGTCCGGACCTTTCTTTTTGTATTTCTTCAGGAGCTTGCTGTCAAAGATTGAATACGCCACGCTGCCCGGCTGTACGGTAATCGCGTTTCCGGTAAATGTGGTGTTTCCGATCTGGTCTTCCGGCATGAACCGCTGGCCGTTTCTGTTGACCCACAGGCAGGGCTGCCGGAAGGCTCCGTCCAGGATAAAATGGTTCATATTGTCCGGAAGCTGGTACATCAGCTCCATTCCGCAGGGTTCTTTTCCTGCCCCTGCTTCCCATGCCATTTTCAGGCCGTCCCCCTTCATACCAGGAATGGCAAAATTGAAGATGGTCTTTCCGAATTCATACCCGGTCTCTTCCCGGATCATCTTCGGATTGTCCCCGAATCCGCCGGTGGCAATGATCACAGAATTTGCCCTTGCCTCAATCTCTTCTCCGTCTTTATCCTTTGCCAGCACGCCCACCGCGCGTCCCTCTTCCATAAGGATCTTGCTCACCGGAGTCTCCAGCAGAAATTCCACGCCCAGCTCCCTTGCGTGCTCCGTCATCTTCTTGGTCATGGATGTAGCCGCGCGCGGTCCCGGGATTCCGCCGCCCTCCGGCTTGCACACGTGCCAGGTAAATTCTCCGTCTGAATAAGCCCTGGTATCCTCCGGAGCGCTGAACGCCCGCTGCACCCCTACGAACTCTACGCCCATATCCATGAGCCAATCAATGGTGTCTCCGGATTTGAAATAATAATCCCGTACCATCCTTGCGTCTACCCGATAATGGGTAAAATACATGTGCTTGCGGAAAGCTTCTCCCGGTGTCAGTGAGATCATATGCTCCCTCTGAATCCTGGAGCCGACTCCCAGGGGGCCCATCCCCATATTGGCTGCTCCGCCGGTGGTGTTTGCCTTCTCGAAAGCCAGCACCCTCGCGCCGTTTTCCGCCGCCGCTATGCCGGCCGCAAGGCCGGAAAGTCCTGCCGCCACTACGATCACATCTGTTTCCATTTTCTTCATGATTTTCTGCCTCCTTTTTCTGATTGAAATTTATTCCCTGCTCTATGCGGATTCCTGATTTCCAATGCCTGAAACCTGCTTCCTGTTCTCCGTGGATTTACGATCTCCAGTCTGCATTATATTCCCTTGAACTGCTTGTTCTTATATGTTTCCAGCCTTTGATTCACCAGCTCCAGCTTCTTCGGGTCCGCATAGAATCCGCCTTCCGTATGCCCGATCTCTTCCAGGTGTTTCGCCCGTCCCGCGACTGTGGTACGGTCTTTCAGATAGCCGTCCTCCTGGATCACGAACTTCCACTTTCCGTCTTCTGTCTGCTCCAGATTACCGCCCGCGCCGCAGACCTGGCATTCCACCGGATAATGCAGGCCGTCCCACTGGGGCTCTCCCAGCACCAGCGCGTTGGAATGGCAGTTGGGACACCACCCCATATCCTCATCGCCGAGCCAGCCCCGCTCCTCCGGGGGCGTATGGATCGCCTTCATGATGTTTTCACCCATTTTTCTTGCCCGCGCCATCAGCTTATCATCCAGGAGGCACTGCGCTCTGCCCGGAACCCGGGTTGCCAGGATCATGTCCACGACCTTCATATCCGTGGTAAACATGGTTGCCTGCATCGCCTCCAATGCCATAGACTGCCATGCCCTTGTAGATCCCCCGGCACAGATCAGGCCCGCGATCCGGTCCTTGTGCTCAATCGCTCCGATGGTCTCCAGAAACGAAGTTTCATAACTCAGGCTCCTCTGGGCAAACATCAGATATTCCGCATTCGGCATCAGGTCATAGGTGGGAGCCGAAAAGAGGACCGCGTCCTGTGCCAGCATAGCTTCCATGATCTTCTTTTTGTCATCTTTCTGGTCCAGCACGCATCCCATATTCTTTCCCTGTGCCATACCTCTGGTACAGGACGTACAGCCGGTGCAGCTTTCAATATGATAATCTTTCAAATTGATCATCGTGACATCCGCGCCTGTCTCCTCACAGTACATCAGGGCTTCTTTCAGGAGCACTTCACTGTTGCTGTTCTTTCTTCCGCAAGTGATGCCCATTACTTTTACCGCCATTTTCATCCTCCTTTTGTCTGATTCATCATCTTTTCTGTTTGTTTTCTCTGTTCCATTTTATCCTGTATCATGCTTCTCACGATAACTCCGGGACTTCACGCATTTCTCTTGAAAACAATGGATGAATCTGTTATACTTTATGTAGATTATAACAGTTATTTTTTTAACAATCATGCTCTGCAGGTCGAATAAAATGGAAGATACAGCATTATTTTTCAGACATTTGTCTGATAGATATTTTCATACGATTTCCTGCATATTTCTTTTTTTATAACTAAAGGCATCTCTTTTTGATTTATCCGGAACAGGAGGATACCCATGGCATATTTAGAACAAATCATTCATGCGTTAGAAACTACATTCCATATACAGATTCATGGGCAATATCATTCCAGGACAGCCATTTACGGAGTCCGCTTTTTCTCAGAACAGCAACGCTGTCCTGCTTCCTCTGAAAATGCAGCAGGCCGCGTTTTGGCTGGCACAATGCAATCCCGCCGCCCGTCTGCGCCAGGGGAAAATCTGCTCTATATCTGCAGCGCCGGGCAGTTCTGTCCCGAAAATCCTCCGCCCCATCTTTTGCTTCTCGGCCGGAAGGATGCCCCCGCCTGTTCGGAGATTCTGTATATAAAGGAAAATCTGGAGATTACAGAGATTTTTAACTGTATTGAAGAAGTGATACTGGAGCATACCATGCTGGAAGAGAGAAGAAAAAGTTTATTCCAGGCGCTGCACAATAACAGCGGGATTTCCGCAATGGCCCGGATCGCCCACTCCTTTCTGAATAATCCGGTGACGGTATGCGATACCAGTTTTTCCGTGATCTCCGCCTATCCGGTCGTAAACGATACAGAGCATCTGGAGATAAAGCAGGGACGTACTTATGTAAAAGAGCGCTTATTCGAGAACATGGAGAACCACAAGATCATTGAACACATTTATACTTCTACCGTGCCTTTTATCACCACACTGGACGAACACCCTTACAAATGGGTCTTCGAGAGTATCCGCATTCACCATACAGTAGTAGGTTATATCTGTGTGCGGGGTACGGTCCGGGAATTTACAGAGGATGACCTGGAATTTATCGAAGCCTTTTCCCAGATGCTTTCCATCGAAATGCAAAAGGATTCCAGTTACCGGCACCCCACGGGGTTTAAATATGAATATTTTCTTACAGAACTTTTGGAAGGGCATTTTGACCGGACGGATTATATCCTAGACCACCTGATCCGTCTCGGACACTCTCAGACGTATTTTTATTCGGTACTGGTGCTTAAGTTTACGGAGCCCTCAAAAAATCGGCTTCACCCGAAAAGCTACTATGAACAGCTTCTTACCATCCTTCCAGACTGCATGGTCGTTCTGTTCCGCGGGGATCTGGTGATTCTGCTTCCCCGCAATTCCCGGATGATTTTCGCAGAAAAGGAAAAGAACCGATTGGAAACATTTTTGAAACTGAACCATATCTGCGCCTTTATCAGTCATCCCTATACCGATATTGCCCGGACCAGCCTTTACTATCAGCAAGCCTATGAGCTGTTCCGGCTTTATGAAAAAATATCCCATCCGCTCAAGCAGTATCTGGTTTATTTTGAAGGCTATTTTCTCGAGCATATTTTTTCACAATGTACGGATACGGGACTTTTGGCGGCCTCCGTCCACCCGGATCTCCTGCGCCTTCTTGAATACGACCGGACCTCCGGGACGGAATACACCCACACACTGAGGCTTTACCTGTCGAATAACCGCAATGCGGCGGCGGCAGCGGCAGAACTGCATATCCACCGGAGTACATTTTTTTACAGGCTGGGAAAAATGGAAGAATTGTTTGACATACAGATCAATTCCGGAAAGGATCTGTTCGCCTATGAATATTCTTTCCGGGTATTAGATTATCTGAAAGGGCAGAAAAAATAGTATTATATTCCCCTTTCCTGAAAAATCCGGTAAAGCTCCTCCGCATCTTCGATCGAGTTGCCCCATCCGTATTCTCTCAGATCCACCTGCCAGCCCGCATCCGTCTTCCGCACCCGGACGCCCTCCGCCTCCAGAAGCCGTTTCTGGGTCTCCGGGGTCTCAAAAGCCTCTGCACCGCTTAACAAGCCCTTTGCATTCACAATCCGATGGGCGGGGACACTCTCCCCTGCCCGTCCCCGCCGCAGGGCATAACCAACCTGCCGGGCATTGCCCGGCTTTCCGCAGAGCAGGGCGATCTGTCCGTAGGATGCTGCCCTGCCTGCCGGAATCCGCTTACATACCAGTTCCATCCGTTTATAAAAATCCATCATCAATCACCAGATTTCGATTCTTTAACTCATACTCCGTTCCTAACAGCAAGTTTCCAAAAAAATGCTTCCACGCAGCAACCCTGTCTGCCTCCTCCGTACCCTTTTCCTCTTCCCTGCGCTCCATCCGGGTCTCGTAACAGTTGTCGATCCGTTTCTGCGCAGTATCAATATCAATATATCCCTCAATATGTTCCTTCGCTGTCTCCAGCAGATATGTCGATATTTTCAGTCCGTCTACATCCTGCAGGCCGATTGCCGTTTTCCATACACAGCTCTTTTCCGCTTTCCCGGCTTCTCCCTGCCGGCTGATTTTCTACTCCCCATATGCGCCGTCCTCCCTTTCAAAAAAGATTTCCAACTGTGCGATTGCAATCCGATAGACCATTTGCATGCAATTTATTGCAATGCAAATGAGCTGTGCGGTTGGAAAATATTTGCTTTCCCGCAGCACTTTCTGTATAATAAACATAGTTTTTGTCATTCGGCCATCGTACTCAAAAGACAGGAGGAAGATTATGATCTCAAATATTGTTTCATGGATCAGTGATTTTATGTACGGCTATCTGCTGATCATCTTATTGCTGGCAGGAGGTATTTACTTCACGGTTCGTACACGCTTTGTACAGTTCCGCATGATCGGACAGGCTTTCCGGGCACTCATGGAAAAGCCGGCCGGCGGGGACGACAAGGTTTCCAGCTTTCAGGCGCTCATGGTTTCTACGGCATCCCGTGTAGGCACCGGCAATATCATCGGCGTGTCAACGGCCATCTGTCTGGGCGGATTCGGATCTGTTTTCTGGATGTGGATCATTGCCGTCATCGGCGCTGCCTCCGCTTTTATCGAAAGCACCCTGGCCCAGATCTACAAAAAACGCGGCCCACACGGAAGCTACGGCGGGCCTGCCTATTATATTGAAGCCGCCCTCCACAGCCGTCCGCTGGCGCTCGTATTTTCCATATGCCTGGTTCTGACCTATGGATTCGGCTTCAACATGCTGGCCTCTTACAACCTGCAGTCCACCTTCGCATCCTACAGCTTTTATGATCCGGATCTGACCCCCTGGATCATCGGGCTGGTGCTTGCGGTCATTGTGGGATACTGCCTGCTGGGCGGCGGACAGCGTATCGTCCGGGTCACCAGTGTGATGGTTCCCATGATGGGACTTGCCTATGTGCTGGTCTCCCTGGTGGTGATCGTTATGAACATTACCTATCTGCCCGCCGTGATCTCACGCATGTTCAGCGAAGCCTTTGACTTCCAGTCCATTATGGGCGGATTCAGCGGTTCCTGCGTCATGTACGGAATCAAGCGGGGGCTCTACAGCAATGAAGCCGGCGTCGGCTCCGCGCCCAACGCGTCGGCTTCCGCAGACGTAAATCATCCGGCTGCCCAGGGCCTGGCACAGGTACTGTCTGTGTTCATAGATACGCTGCTTTTGTGCTCCGCAACGGCATTTATGTGTATGTGTTCCGGGATTGAGCCCACAGAAGCGCTCTCAGGCGCGCCGTATGTACAGGAAGCGCTGCAGAGTACGCTGGGGATGTTCGGGCCTCTCTTTATCACCGTATCCATGGTCCTGTTCGCGTTTACCACCCTGCTGGGAAATCTCTTTTATGTGGATCATGTTTTCAATTATATGTTTGGACATACGCCCGGCAAATGCTTTATGATCGTCTATCGGATCATCGCCTCGCTGGTGATCTTCGCGGGCGCCGGATTGAGCGCCGACCTTTTGTGGGATATCGCCGATGTGACTATGGGCTTCATGACCATCATCAATATGCCGGTGATCCTTCTTCTCGGCAAATACGCTCTGAAAGCCTTACAGGACTATGAGGAGCAGCTTCGCAGGAAAGACACTCCTTTCTTCTGTGCAAAAGAGATCGGGCTTCCCCACGATGTTGATTATTGGACATCAAAACCCTTGCGGTAATCAAGACATGGGGACATGGATCGGGGCGGTATCACACCGCCCGCTCCGCCCCCATCAGACGGCCTAACTGCTCCACGATCCCCGCGTTTCCATTGACGGAGATCTCGCCTACCTTCCCGCAGATCCGCTCCAGATACTCCAGTTCCTTTAGCTTATAGAGTGTCTGATTTTCCTCCATCAGCTTCGCCGTGTTGAGCAGCGACCTGGTGGATGCCACCTCTTCCCGCCTGGAGATCACATTTGCCTGGGCGGTCTTTTCCGCCACCAGCACGGAGTTCATGATCGCCCGGATCTCGCCTGGCAGGATGATGTCCTTGATCCCGGCTGTCAGAAAATGCACACAGAACATCCCCTCCCTGTCCCCTAACGCCTCATAGATCTCTGCGGAGATCCGCTCCTTAGCCTCCAGAATCTCATCCAGCTTATAATTCCCCACGATCTCCCGGATCGCAAGCTGCACCGCAGAGTACAGCTGGCCCTTCAGATCCGAGATGGCTGCGGCAAATTCTACGGCGTCCCGGATCTTATAGATACAGGAAACGTTCATCCTGATCCCGATCTTATCCTTCGTGAGGATCTCCTGCCCGACAATATCCAGTTCCCTCTGCTTCATGTCCAGCACCTTATAGGAAATGCTGTGCTTGTAATTCCAGAAACGGTAGATCCCTCTGGAAAGCGGCTTCTGCAAAACGTTGTCATAATACACCAGCCCGGTCTCCCCTTCCCCGACCTTTACCTCCGTATAGAGCTTTCCGGGAACAAGAGAAAGCATCTGCCTGGACACCTCCGGCCCCGTCATCGTTTCCGTCATCGGCACGATCCGGATCTCATGCTTGTCAAATACATTCCAGAAGGTATACTCCTTCCGGTTTGCATAGGAGGAGAGTTTTCCGTTTATGTAGAGAAATCCAATGGAGCCGTCCGGAATCTCCATGTGTACGGTGGCCTCCAGAAATGCAGGATCTCTCGAAAGAACCGGATAGGGAACGTCCATATAATCCACTTCCCCTGTCATCTCCTCAATCTCCACCCTGTAACCTGCTATTTTAGAAAAATGGTACGTCCCGGCGGTGATCATTTTCTGAAAGATCCCGTTCTTTAATACAAATCCTGCCTGATTATCCTGAATCATATACTTCATTGCTGTTTCCCTCCGATCTATTTTCATTCATTTCCATTTTATCAATACTTTTCTAGCAGCAGTTCACGGCCTGGCCGGCCGCAAATGGTAACCTTTTATCCCTCATCCTTCAGCCGGATGCGGAGGCATGGCTGCTGGTGCAGCGCCCCTTCCGCCCGGTCAGACATCTGCATGGCCGGATGGAATGCGGGCTGCAGCGCAGCACGGTTTGGCAGCAGTCCGGGAGGAAGGGCAGGCCCGCGCCCCGATATCCCCGCTGTGATCCTGTGATCCGCTGTCAGATCCTGCGGACCCGGAAGAACCGGTGAAATATCTTCTGCGGGCTGCTGTTCCCCCTTTCTTCTCAGGAACTGCCTCAAAATAATTCCAGCTGTGCGGTTGGAATTATTTTGCGGCAATTCCTTACTGCGGTATCCCCGTCCTGCTGGCAGCAGGCCAAACTGCATGGCAGCGGTTCGCACTGCCGTGCCGGATTTCGGGATAAAAGCATTTTCCTGAGCGGATTCGAACCGCAGGCTTGATTGCCTTACCATCATGTTGTGTACTCTACCCACTGAGCTACCGTTTGCACGGAAGGGAGTCGAACCCTCGAC